>Ga0207969_100087_pt1 | contig 63207 bp, 61 predicted proteins | sample LakWasMet25_LOW6_2_FD_183869 | JGI IMG/M metagenome (GOLD analysis project Ga0207969, IMG submission 183869) | Freshwater sediment methanotrophic microbial communities from Lake Washington under simulated oxygen tension - Sediment Metagenome... | ecosystem: Environmental > Aquatic > Freshwater >...
GGGCGTTCTGCCGGGCGAGGGCGATCCCGCTTCCGATGCGGCACGACCCGAGCGGGGCGGCCAAGAGCATCGGGCTGATGCACGCGCTGCGGGCCGCGGGGCAGGGGGCCCGGGAGGCGCGCACGGTGATGGTGCTGACGGACCTAGACGCCCTGGCGACGACGGACGAGCTGCGGCTGACGGTGGGCGCGCTGCGCAAGGCGAGGCACCGGGTGAGCGTGGTGGCGCTGGCGGGGGAGCGCTTCGTCGGGGCGGCTCCGTCGGACCTCACGAAGGAGGAGGCCAGCGCGAGGGCGGCGGTGGAGGCTCTGTTCCTGGAGGAGGAGCGGGCGCGGCTGGCGAGGCACCGGACGTGGCTGGCGAGCGCTGGGGTGCCGCTGCAGGTGGCCAACGGCACGGAGCCGATGATCCACTGGCTCAAGCGGGCGGCGACGCCGAGGGTGTGAGCCCTACGCGGCCTGCTTCACCATGGACTCGACGGCCTCGAAGAGGGCGCGCTGCGAGTGCTCCAGGGAGAAGATGTGGTTGGTCTCGGGCACCACCGAGAGCTCGACCCCGCGGGACCTCCAGCGGGCCTCGTTGCCGTGGAGGGCCGTGTTGCCGAAGTAGCCCATGAAGGTCGGGTGGTAGGACGAGCTGTTGACGAAGCGGATCCGCTGGCCCCGGGAGAGCACCTGCTGGAAGACCTCCTCGACGAGGTCGTTCTTCACCTCGCCGGCGACCTGCATCTGCGCCGCGAGCGCCGGGTCGACGGGCGCCGGGGGGCTCTCGGGCTCCACCGGCGGGAGCACGCCGTGCAGCAGCCGCTCGACCGCGGCGCGGGCCTGCGCAGGGAGCCTCGGCAGCATCCGGTCGACCTGCGCGCGGGACTTGATGCGCGCCGCCTCCATGAGCAGCGAGTAGTCGCTCTTGCCGGACAGCAGCCGCCGCCAGGCCTCGGCGTCGGTGAGCTTCTTCAGGTAGAGGGCGATCACCGTGTCGGTCTCGCCGGGGCGCGAGCGGAGGAGCTCTGCGGCGTTGTTCTCCAGGTAGCGCTGCCGGGCCGACGAGGAGATGGTCACCGGCAGGTCGACCACCACGTGGCCGAAGACGTTGGGCAGCGCAGTGGCCGCGAAGAGCCCGGTGATGGCGCCGCCGCACAGGCCGCCCAGCACCAGCGACTTCACCCCCGTCTCCGCCGTCAGGAACTGCCCCGCCGCGACAGCGTCTCCGCTGAACCCGCCGCTCTGGATGAACCCGTAGAGGTCCATGACCATCTCGCCGTGGTGGGCCTCGCCCTCGGAGTCGCCGATGCCGCGGTAGTCGAAGCGCAGCGTCGGGATGCCCATCGCCGCGAGCCGCCGCGCGATGGTGACGTTCATCCTCCACGCGCCCTGCCGCACCTTCTGCCCGGCGGAGAGCCAGAGCATCCCGACGCTTCGCATCGCCGCCGGGTCGTCCGGGAGGTGGAGGATCCCGTGCAGCGTGTGGCCCTTCTCGTTGGTGAAGCGGACGGCTTTTTCCATCGGTGGCTCGGATGCTCCCCTCAATCACCCCGAAGCCGCAATGTACGAATGCAACTACGTTCTAGGACCCGGTGGGGCGCCGCGCCAATTCGCCCCTCGGGCCTGTCCGCGGGGCCATCGCGAGGACGCTCGGCGCTACGGCTGGTCGAGCGCTTCGAGCCACCCGAGCAGCGCGAGCTCGACCTGCTCGGCGCGCGTGAGGTGTACCTTGCCCTCGACGTAGAGCGGCTGCGGCTCGACCGCGCGGGCGAGCGTCGCGCCGGGGCCCATCGCCGCCACCAGCGCGGTCAGCTCGTTGCTCGCGCGCGCCGTGGGGGTCTTCACCACGTCGATGACCAGCGAGCGGGCGGGGTACGACGCGAGCGTGCGGGAGAGGTCGATCGCGCGGATGCCGTCGAACTGCGCCGCCGTCAGGTGGTAGCCGAAGACGTTGACCGTCTCGCCCAGACGCAGCCGCTCGATGAGCGCGTCGCGGGACACCCCGGCCTTCCTGGTGAGCACCATCTCCGCGGCGAGGTAGGCGCGGAGCATGTCCATCGAGTAGTTGGTGCCCTTGACCACCGGCTGGATCATCGCGAGCGGGGGCCTCGGCCCGCCGATGTCTGCGAGCGCCGCCAGCGTCGCCCCGAAGCGCAGCCCGCACAGGATCACCCGCTCGACCCCGGCCTGCGCGCGCACGAAGTCACACGCGGCGCGGATGTCGTCGAGCCACGAGGCGACGGTCGCGTCCTCCCACTCGCCCTCGCTGTCGCCGCAGCCGTGCAGGTCGAAGCGCATCGCCCAGAGGCCGCGTGCGCTCACCTGCCCGGCGATCGAGCGGAGGAAGGGGTGCGCGTCCTGGCGCTCTTCCATGAAGGGATGCACGAAGACCACCGCCGCAGGGGCGACGGCGAGCGGGGCCTCGGTAGCGCGCGGCTCGTGGAGAAACCCGTAGAGCCGCCGCGATCCGCAAGGGAAGAACTCGCCGCGGTCGCCCACTTCAGCGTCCCGCTCAGCCCGCGGCGGTCTTCCGGCCGACGTACGCCGCGATGCTGGCGATGGAGTCGAAGTTGTCGGGCACCATCTCGGCGTCCGCCACCTCGATGGAGAACTCGTCGCGCAGCCACTCGAAGACCTCCAGCAGGCCCGTGGAGTCGACGATGCCGAGCTCCATCAGCGACGCGCTGTTGGTCACCGCGCCGGGGTCGGCCACCGGGAAGTTCGACAACACATAGGCCCGCACCCTCGGAACCAGCTCTTCCGTCGACGACATCTGCAACCACACCTCTCTGGGATCGTGCGGCGTGATATCAGAACCTCTCGGCCCCGGTCACGCAGCTTTCAAGACAAACCCTTCTTCACGATCTTGCCCATCGCGGTCTTCGGCAGCGACGGGCGAAACTCCACCTGCTTGGGCACCATGTACGCCTCCAGCATCTGGCCGAGCCGGAGCATGATGTCCTTCTCCGTGTACCGTCCCTGGTAGTCGTCCGAGAGCACCACGAAGGCCTTCACCGCCGCGCCCAGGATGGCGTCGGGCACGCCCACCACGGCGCACTCCCGCACCCCCTCGATGCGCTCGAGGGCGGCCTCGACCTCGCGCGGGGCGACCTTCTCCCCCCGGGTCTTGATGACCTCGTCCATCCTCGCGATGAAGTAGAGGTAGCCCTCGTCGTCGAGGCGGGTGTAGTCGCCCGTGTAGAAGAGCACCTCGTTGGGCAGCGCCGCCGGGCGAAGGTAGCGCGCGGTCACCTCGGGCTTGCGCCAGTAGCCCGCCATGATGTGCGAGCCGCGCACCACCAGCTCGCCCTCCGCCGAGCGGTCGTGGCGCCGGCCCTCGGCGTCGACCACCCAGAACTCCGTGCCGGGGATGGGCACCCCCACGCAGCCGGGCTTGCGCGCGAGGTCGGCGGGCGGCAGCCACGAGACGCGCTTGCACTCCGTGAGCCCGTACATCGAGTAGACCTTCGCGTTGGGAAACCACCGCGCGATGGCCTCGAAGTGCTTCGGCAGCAGCGCCGCCGCCGTGCTGGTCACGTAGCGCACCTTGGTGAGCGGCTGCACTGGGATGTCCTTGAGCTCGCCCAGCAGCGCGTACATCGTCGGCACCCCGGGGAAGCCCGTGGCTCCGGTCTCCGCCGCCCGCTGCAGGATCGCCACCGGGAACGCGAAGGAGCGCTCGAGCACCAGCGTCGCGCCGAGGCGCACGGTCATGAGCCACTGGTAGAGGCCGTAGTTGAAGGCCAGCGGCACCACCCCGATGATCACGTCGTCGGCGGTGTTCTCGAGCAGCGTGGTGACGCTCCAGGAGGCGAAGGCGACGTTGCGGTGGGTGAGCATCGCGCCCTTGGGCTCGCCGGTGCTCCCGGAGGTGTAGATGATGGCCGCGAGGTCGACGTCGATGGTGCTGCGCGCCGGGGCCGTGGGGTACTGCGCGGCCACGAGCTCGGCGAAGGACTCGACCCTGGGGACCCCGGCGGCGCTCGCCATCTCCAGGGCCCGCGCGGTCTGCGCGCCATGCACCAGGATCGGGGGCACGGTCTCGGCGAGCTTGCACGCCTCCGTCCAGGCGGTGGCGAGGGCGGCGTCGGCGATGACCGCCGCGACGCCCGCGTCGTCGAACATGTACGCGAGCTTCTCGGCCTTCACCTGCGCGTTGACCACGAAGAACACCGCGTCGGCCTTGAGCGCGCCCCAGATCGACACCGCGACCTCGGCGGAGTTGTCTCCGAAGATCAGCACCCGGTCGCCGCGGCCGACGCCCCTCGCCCGAAGCGCGTGCCCGATGCGGTTGGCCCACGCGTCGAGGGCGGCCCAGGTGTGGGAGGTCTTGCCGGTGACGAGGCCGACCTTGTCCGGCGACCGCGCCGCCGAGGCCTCGAGAAACTCCGCGACTCCGCGCGCGCCGAGCACCATCGCAGGGCCCCCTACTTCACGATCTCGGGGACCGGGTCGATGAGCAGGCTGGTGAGGTGCAGCGGCAGCGTGGCGCGGCGCTTGGCCTCGATGTCCTTGTAGACCCGCTCGACCTGCGCCTCGGTCAGGCCGAGCACCGGCGCGACCTCCGCGGCGGGGACCTTGTGGTTGTGCGCCCAGAGGCAGAGGTCCATCTCGCCATACGGGAGGGCGTAATAGAACTCGTCCTGCCCCTGCGGGAGGGAGAAGGTGTCGGTGGTGGGCGAGCGGCGGCAGATCTCCTCGGGGACGCCGAGGGCCTCGGCCATCGCGTAGACCTGGGTCTTGTAGAGGTGCGCGATGGGCTTCACGTCGGCGAGCCCGTCGCCGCCCTTCACGAAGAAGCCCTGGTCGTACTCCAGCCGGTTGGGCGTGCCGCAGACGGCGAAGTTGAGCCGGTCGGCGTGGAAGTACTCGAGCGTGGTGCGCAGGCGCTGCTTGAAGTTGGTGGCCGCGACCAGCAGCAGGTAGGCCGAGAGCGGGAGGGCCTTGGACTCCTGCGTACCGTCCGGGCGCTCGACGGTGACGCGGGAGATGTTGAGCCGCTCTCCCTCGAGGATCGACGGGATCACGATCTTGGACTTCCACCCCTCGCCGTAGTCGGGGAACACCGTGCGGATGGCGTCGTCCTGGCGCTTGTAGCAGCCGAGCGCGGCGAGCGCCGGGGCGAGGTCTTCGGTGGTGGTCTGGATGCCGAAGCGGTCGGCCAGTAGCTTGCCGAAGGTGAGCGACTCGCTCGACGAGGCGCGCTCGGGCAGGAAGATGCCGTGCACCTTGTCGGGGCCGAAGGCGCGCACAGCGAGGGCGGTGCAGAGGGCGGAGTCGATGCCGCCGGAGATGCCCACCACGAGGCCTCGGCGGCGGTGGTTGACGGTCACCAGCTCGCGCAGTCGACCCGCGATGCGGTCGGCCTCGGCGGTCAGGTCAGCGATGCGCAACACGTCCCTGGAGAAGCTCATGGGGGGAGGTTGTCGCATACCCGAATGGCCTTTGGAAACCATCACGTTGGGCCCATACCTGCGAGGGTAATCCCCGAGGGTGTCGGCTTGGACGGCCGTGGGCAATCCGTCGTAGACCATGCGGGCGATGGGCATCGACTGGAAGCGCGCGGACATCGAGGGTTGGGACATCGAGGACGTCGACAGGCCGAGGAGCGTGGCGGACACCTGCCCCCGCTGCGGCCAGGCCTCTCGGCTGCTGGAGCGCGAGCGGGTGAAGAACCTCTCCCTCTTCGGCGTGTCGCTGGTGGCCACCGAGCGAGGCGGGCGGGTGTTCGAGTGCACCCTCTGCCACGCGCGCTTCGACGCGCCGGAGGGGGGCGTCGCCTCGGACGAGGACCTCGACTCGTCGGTGATCGACCAGCTCACGGGCCTGCACGACCAGCTCGAGAAGGTGGAGGACGAGGTCGCGCTCTGGTCGTCGCGCGTGACCATCGCCGCCAGGAGCCGGGACGCCGCGCTGGCCAAAGAGGCGCAAGACCTGGTCGAGCGCCGCTCCCGGTCGGCGGCGTCGCTGCGCGCGGAGATCGAGCGGCTGCGCAAGCAGCTCCGACGGGGCTCGGCGGCGGACGAGACCGCGCAGGCGCCGACCGGACGGAAGCTGCTGGGCCCGGCGACGGCGCCGGAGTCCACCGGAGACGAGGCCCCCGCGGCGGTGGAGCCGACGGCGGAGCCCGCGGTCGAGCCGAAGCTGGAAGATGAGCTCGCGGCGCTGCGGCAGAAGGTGGCCGCGAAGGCCGCGGCGGCCCCGGCGAAGGAGGACGAGCTCACGGCGCTCAAGCGTCGGCTGGGAATGATCCCGAAGGAGGGCGCGGAGGAGGGGTCGGCGCCGCCGTCACAGCCCGCGGTGGCGGAGGAGCTCCCGGCGGATGACGAGGTCGCGGCGCTGAAGAAGAAGCTGCGGGGCAGCGCGCCGACGGCCCCGGTGCCGGTCGAGCCGCCCCCGCCGCCGGCGGACGACGACGAGATGTCCGACCTGAAGAGCAAGCTGCGCCCGAAGAAGTGAAGGGGGCGATCGCGCTCCCTCCCTGACGGCCGGGGTCTGTATGCTACGCGGCGTATGAAGGCCGCTGCGGTATTACCGGGACTGGTACTCATGGGGCTGCTCGCGGAGGGCTGCGCGTCCGCGGGGCGCTACGGCTACGCGCGCAGCTATGTTCCGCTCGACGAGGAGGCGACCATGGCGTCGCGGGCGGAGGAGCCCGTGTACGACGAGATCCGCCGGGCGCCGGAGCCCTACCGGGGGAGGCTGGTGTCGTTCTTCGGCGTCGTGCGCTCGGTCGAGCGGGGGGAGGGCGGCGGGTGGCGGCTGGCGCTGCAGGTGCGCACCCACCAGGAGCGGCACCTCTGCGAGGAGGACTCGGAGAGCACCTGCCGGGTGACGGTGAGCGCCCGCGACGGGGGGCCCTTCACCGCCGTGGTGACGCTCCGCCCGGACGACCTCGACGGCGAGAACCGTCTTCAGACCAACTCGCTGGTGCGGGTGTTCGGCAGCGTGACCCCGGGCGAGTACGACGCGGAGGGCGGGCCCATCGTCCAGGTGCAGTACTACCGACACTGGCCGAGGGGGCAGTACGTCACCACCGCGAGCGCCGATTCGATGCGACGGTGAAGCAACGCGGGGGGGCTCGACGTACCAGGGGCCGAGCCACAGTTGCTCCAAGACAGACGGTGGTACCCGTTCACCATCAACCGGCTGTATTCATCCTTTGAAGGAGAGTGATTCATGAAGATCCGAGATCTCGTTCTGTCGATGGGCCTGATGGCCGCCTTCGGTGGCGGCTGCGTCGTCGAGGTCGCCTCTCGCAGCGCCTACGAGGGCTGTAGCAGCGGCGAGAGCTGCGGCGGCGGCACCCTCTGCTCGTCCGCGAGCTTTACCACCGGCGGCGTCGGCTACCTCTGCACCACCACCTGCTCCATCGGCACCGTGTGCCCCGATTTCGGGACCAACTCGGCCTACCTCCCGACCTGCGTGGTGAACGGCGCGACCGGCCTCGGCCAGTGCTACGACACCTGCGCGTCCAACTTCGACTGCGGCGTCGGCACCCGGTGCGCCGTCATCCCGGGCACCGCCAACCAGATCTGCGTGCCCATCGGCACCGGCGGCACCATCCAGCCCCCGCTGCCCGCGGCTTACACCGCCTGCAGCAACGTCTCGGGCGCGTGCGGCAGCAGCACCACCTGCGTGCCGTCGATGTTCACCCGCGCTGGCGCCCCGCAGGGAAACCTCTGCACCATCGCATGCACCAGCGGCAACGCGGCCATGTGCCCGGGCTATGTCCCCGGCGCGGCCATCCAGGCGGTCGAGTGCGTCGCCCCGATGGGCAACCCCAACGCGGCGCAGTGCATGCGCCTCTGCAACCCCGCCAACGCCAACCGCGACTGCGCGCCGTACTTCACCACCTGCGCCACGGTGCAGATGGCCGCCGGTCCGATCAGCGTCTGCGTCCCCTGACCGCGGCCTCGGGCTGACCTACCCCCCCCTCCCTCCGCGCCTTCAGCGCGTTGCCTCCGTCATCCATACCGGGTTCGTAAACGCGTACGGCACGCCGTTCGAGTGGGGCAGCACCACCTCGAGGTCGCCCTGCGGTCCGCGCGCGGTCGCCAGGATGAAATCCCCCGGGGACGCGGTCATCGTGATCGTCGCGTCGAAGCGCAGCCGCCCGCTCCCCAGCGGCACCGCGAGGCGCTCGGCCACGTCGCCGTTGCGCCGTAGCTCCACCGTGTCGACGTGCATCCACGGCGGCGCCATCACCACCACGTGGGCCTGCACCGCGGTGGGCCCGGCGAGGGGAACCGGCGTGCCCGGCTCCTGGCCGTTGACCGTGAGCAGCAGCATCGGCCCGGAGGTCACGAAGGCCCGGCCCTGCCGCAGCGCACGCAGCACGGCGGGGTGATCGGTCACGCTCTCTCCCTCGGCGAGGTGCACCATCGTCCGGGGGTAGCCCGCCCACTGATAGGCGATGGTGTGCGAGTCGCTCGACCCGGTCGCGATGTAGTGGCGGCCGTGGGCGAGCAGCGAGGTCCAGTCGGTGAGCCCCCGCTCCACCTCGGCCACCTGCCCGATGTAGAAGCCGTTGAACACCTCGATGGCGTCGTAGCTGGGGTCGTACGCGGGGGAGACCGCGCGGCCGGTGCGCACGTCGAGCCCGGTGACGTTGAAGTACCCGATGTTGGGCTGCATCCGGGGGTGGTTGACCTGGATGATCCCGTCGGGCGAGCGCACCCTCGCGGCGGCGAAGATCTCCCTCGGGGTCACGCCCACGAAGGGGGGAGGGCCTCCCTCCGGGGCGCCCGCGCGAGGGGGGTATGGGTACACGTTGAAGTGCCCCCAGGGCTGCGCGTTGCGGTCGGTGGTGACCTCCACCGCGGGCTCCCACTGCAGCGGGACGGTGACGCTCTCCGGGAAGAGCCCGACCCCCTCGGAGTAGTCGCCCACGACGTTGTGCTCGGTCGGGGTCGCGAAGCCGACGCCCTCCGCCACCAGCGAGGCCACCCGGTCGACCGGGGAGACGCGCGAGTCGAAGCTGGGGCTTGCGTGCACGTGAAGGTCGCACGCGACCCAACCCTCCATCGGGACGGCGTGGGAGAGGCCCACGTCGACCTCGCCGCGAAGGGTCTCGGTGACCGAGACGTCGCGCTGCGCGATGGTCCACTCGGGGCCGTGGGAGACGGTGACCCGGTAGGTTCCGGGCGCTACCGGGAAGTCGGCGGCGCCGCCCGCGGCGACCACCACGACGCCCGCCCCGGAGGCGTGGTGGTTGGGACCGAGCGTCGGGTCGGGGGTCGGCGGAATACCTCGCACGGTAATCCTCACCGGCAGCGGGCGCCCTCCGGCGTCGTCCTCGTCGATAGCGGTCACTCGCATCGAGGCGCCCGCGGGCAGTGCCACCTCGATGGCCACGGCACCGGTCGCGCCCGCGCGCACCTCGAAGCCCACCGGGTCGCCGGTCGCGGAGCCCGGCGCGGTGACCCACGCGACGTAGCGACCGGGCGTGAGGGGCAGCACCGCGCGGCTGGTGGTGGGCGGAGAGACGAGCACCGCGTGGCCGTCGGCGGTGGTGACGGTGACCGTCGCGGGGTTGCGCTCGGCGCCGTGGACCACCACCGGGAGCTCGGTGACGGGCGTACCCCGCCAGAGCATCACGGCGCGCTGCAGGTCGCCGAGCTGGCCGGGGAGGCCGAAGAGGAGCTCGTGGTCGGAGACGGAGGCGCCGGGGCGCAGGTCGGCCGCGGGGTGGACGACCTCGGTGAAGCCGGGGGTGAAGGAGCGGTCGTGCACCTCGCCGGTGAAGCGGAGGTCGAGGTCGGTGGAGCCCGCGCGGGTCCAGCCGACGGTGAAGTTGCGGTCGACGGCGCCCACCCAGGGGGAGGCGCCCTCGTGGACCTTGGTGTGGACGCCGAGCGAAGGGGCGAAGGGGGCCTCGTCGCCCCAGGAGAGCCGGGCTCCGTAGCGCAGCGCCCGGATGGTGTGGGCGCAGTCGTTCTGGATGCGCGTGCGGACGTGGAGCGCGCGGCGACCGGGCTCCATCGAGTGGTCGCGGGTGAGGGTGAGGGTGTCGCCCCGCTGGGCGTAGCGCGCGGTGAGCCGGAGCGTCGGGGTGGCGTCGACGAGCACCGCCTCCAGGCGGCTGCTGGTGGGATCGAGCTCGCGGTCGCCGAGGGCGACGAAGAAGTCCACGCCGTGCAGCGGGGCGGGGTCGGGCGTGGCGCGGTCGCTGACGTGCAGCAGGCTCCCGGGGCGGGCGCCGCGGACCTCCCGGGTGTCGCCGGCGAGCACCACCTGGAGGTCGCGAGAGCGGAGGAGCCAGTCGCCGGGGACGAGGTCCGGCGCCGGGCGGGGGCGGTCGCGCTCGACGCGGCGGAGCTCGACGGAGCCGACCACCAGGGTGGTGCGCAGCGGCGCGCGGCAGGTGCAGAGCGCGAGGGCGAGGAGGAGGGGAAGGCGGCCGAGGCGATTCATTCCGGGAGGCGGGTCCAGTGTGCGGAGGCGGCTTCGAGGCGCGAGCCGTCGATGCGGCGCGGGCCGAACCACAGCCCGTGGGCGAGGAGTTCTTCGGGCGACGCGGGGAGGTCGACCTCGGTGCGGGTGACCTCGCCGGGGCGGACCATGGTCGGCATGAAGACGCCGTCGTAGGGGAGGAAGGCGTAGGTGCGCGCCGGGTCCTGCCGGTCGGCGACGGGGTGCATCGGGCCCCAGGCCAGCTCGAAGCCCAGGTCGAAGGGCCACGGCTCGTTGGCCACGAGCAGCAGCGTCACGTGGCTCCCGTGGGCGGCGCGGGTGACCCCGTAGCCGGCGACGGTGAGCGCGCGCCCGATCTCGACGTGGGCGGCGCGCACCCTGGGGTCGGGGTCGAACTCCACGTAGCGGCCGCGGGCGTAGGTGCGGCCGGGCCAGTGCTGGCGCATCACGATGTAGTCGCCGAGCACGGTCCAGACGCCGTAGCGACGCCAGTTGAGGGCGTTGCGGACGGTGACCTCCTCGGTGTTGCGCCAGAGTTCCTGGGTGCCGGTGTAGCGGTCGCGGTGCTCGGTGGAGAGCACGATGTAGTCCGCCGCGCGGTCGGGCGGCTGCTTGAAGCGGAAGATTCGGGTGCGCTCGGCGAAGTGGGCGAGGGTGTAGTCCGGGCCCGAGTAGGACGCGTCGGGGGGGATGATCGCGGCGATGGCGTCGAGCGCGGGCTGCCGCTCGTCGGCGCGGTGCTCGGCGCGGTTGAAGCGGCCGCCGAGGACGGGGATCACCCCCGCGCGGTGCTGCGTGGTGAGGCTGGCGACGGTGACGGCGGTGGCCACGAGGAGGCCGTAGCGCTCGGCCTGCAGGGCGCCGACGGCCATGATCCAGGCGGCGCCGTGGATGGCCGACACCAGGATGAAGGGCACCGCGAGGGTGCTGTAGTGCGAGTGCACCTGCACCGCGGTGGGAAACTGCGACAGGAGGTTGATGCCGATGGGGGCGAGCGCGGGGAGAAGCCACCGCGGGCGCAAGAGCGGCAGCAGCGCCACCGGCGCGAGGAGGCGGGGGACGTAGAGCAGGCGCACGGGGGTGGCGAGCTCGCGGAGCGTGGCGACGGGGTGGCGGAGGAGCTGCGCGAGGATGGCCGTGGGCGACGAGCCGAGGTGGCCGTAGTGGAGCTGGAGCGAGCCGGTGCGGGGGAGGTAGTGCGGGGCGATGAGGAAGAGGTAGACGGCGAACCAGGCGGTGAAGCCGACGAAGGCGGCGAGGCCGATGGCGCGGTGGGGGCGGTGCAGCGCGAGGGCGAGGCCGGTGAGGGCGGCGCAGAGGGCGACGTCCTCGCGGCAGAGGGTGGCGAGGCCGAGGGCGATGACGCCGGCGACGGCGCGGCGCTGGTCGAAGAAGTCGAGCGCGAGGCAGAGCGGCAGCAGCGCCAGCGAGCTCGGGTGGAACTCATAGCTGGCGATGGAGCCGATGGTGGGGAAGAGCAGGTAGACGAAGAGGGCGAGGTAGGGCGCGGCCGGGTGGCCGATGCGGCGCGAGGCGATGCGCGCGATGGGGATGCCCGCGGCGGCGACGGCGGCGGCCTGCACGACGAGCAGCAGCGGCACCACGGAGACCAGGCGGCCGAGGAGCCCGAGGGGGATGAGGATCAGCGAGAGGTGAAGGCCCCAGAGGGGCGCGCCGACGAGGGGGTTCCAGAGGTCGCCGTGGCCCGCGCCCCAGACGAGGCGGGCGTAGAAGGCGAGGTCGAAGGTGTCGTTGTGCCAGGTGCGAAAGCGGCTCAGCGCCATCGCGGCGAAGAGCACGGCGGCCGCGAGGCTCAGGTTGGAGACGGCGCGCCAGGGGAAGCGCTCGTCGGCTCTCGGGTCGTTCAAAGGAGACCGACAGTAGCGGACGACGCCATGGAGTGTACAGGTTGGCGCTCCGCGCCGCGCTTGACAGCTCCGCGCCCCGGCGCGATGCGACAACGCCCATGCAGCCCGGCCTCTACGCCATCCTCGACGTCGACTCCCTCCAGCGCGCCTCGCGCCCGCCCCTGGACTTCGCCCGTCGGGTCCTCGATGCCGGGCCCCTCTCGGCGCTGCAGCTGCGCGCCAAGTCCATGGGCGCCCGCGACCTGCTCGGCCTCGCCACGGCGCTGCGCCCGCTCTGCGCCGACGCGGGGGTGCCCTTCTTCCTCAACGACCGCCCTGACGTCGCCTGGCTCGCGGCCGCCGACGGCGTACACCTCGGCCAGGACGACCTCCCCATCGAGCTCGCCCGCCGGGTCGCCTCAGGGCTACAGGTCGGCGTGTCCAGTCACACGCCCGCGGAGTTCGCCGCCGCGCTCGCCACGGACGCGGACTACGTCGCCGTGGGTCCGGTGTTCGCCACGTCGTCGAAGGCCGACGCCGCCCCGGTGGTGGGCCTCGCCACGCTGCGCTCGCTCTGCGCCGCCGCGGGCGATCGCGCGGTGGTGGCCATCGGCGGCATCACCCTCGCCAACGCCCATGAAATCCGCGCCGCCGGAGCGAGGGCGGGTGCCGTCATCGGCGCGTTGCTGGTAGACGACGCCGAGGTGACCGCAATGTCGCGCGCACTCCACCGCGCCCTCAGTGAAGGCTAAGCCAAGACCCACCCGATGCTTGACCCCATTTCCCTCGGACTCCTGATGGCCATCGGCGCGGGCGGCGCGGCGGCGGTGGCGCGGTGGCGGCGAAAGCGAGAGCGGCCGAGCGCCGTGCCCGCGAAGGCGACCGAGGCGGCGGCGCAGCGGACGGGCCCGCAGGTGTCGCGCGAGGCGGGCGCCTACCGGGTGGGCGAGGTGCTGCTGTTCATGGGGGAGGAGTACTGGCTGGCGGGGGAGCTGGCGCTGGTGCGCGAGGGCACGCCCGCGCTCACGCTCTTCGTCGCCCCAGAGCGGGCGCAGGACCGTTGGCTCGCCGCCCCTCGCCAGGGCGACGTGCTCTACGCGCTGGTGGCCGACGCCCCGCTCGCCGACCTGGGCTGGCCCGGGGTGGAGGTCCCCAGCGCGGGAGGGACGCTGCGACGGGTGGAGGAGGGGGCGTGCACCATCGTCCCGAGCGGCGAGGTGCCGGAGGGGTGGTCGGGCGCCGGGCGGTACGCGGTGTTCCGGGCGATGGAGACCGTGGCCGTGGTGGTGGAGCAGGGGAGCAACCGGCTGGCGCTCAAGGGCAAGACGGTTCCGCGACGGATGGTCGAGCGCATGGGCTGAGCGGGGACGCGACCCGCTTGCTCCCGACCTGGAGCGCCTCGAACCACTCCGAGAAGCGCGCTTCTCCAATGGACAGGCGATCGAGCCACAGTCGGAAATAGCGGTCCAGCGCCGCCGCCCGGGGGTGCGTGTCCCGGTGATGGAGCAGGAAGTCTTTGTAGTTCTGCACCTTGTCGGCTCGGAGCATGTCGACCACCTCCGGCAGCGGGGAGAGCGCGATCTCCTCGATGGACCTCACCTCCCGGCGTGACAGGTAGGCGTTGGCGATATGGCGATACTCCATCGCCAGCACCAGCACCGCAGGGTCTTCCGAGAGGGACCCGAGCTCGGCGTAGCTCCCGGGGAGCTCATCATCGGGCTGCAGCCGCGGGTGAAGGCACCACGCGCGGCGCGCCCGGTCGGTCGACCCGAGGTCGCGGAGCACCGCGAGGCCCTCGTCGATGTGGTTCATGTACGGCACGCCGCTGCGCGCCGCTCGCCTTCCTCCGAAGCGCCGCTCGATGGCCCGGTACTCCCTGGTGCGGGTGAAGGTTCCCGCCAGCGCATAGGGGACTCCGCGCTGCTGGAAGAAGCGCTCGAGGTCGCAGTCGGGCCCCGTCACGAAGGGGAGGTCTGCGTCGCGGACATGGCGCGACAGGTGGCCGCGCCCCCGGTGCTGCGCCAGCACGTAGACCGACTGGTAGGCCTCGGCCTCGGGGCTCGCGCTCAGGGTGCGGGCGCCCCACGTCGCTCCGTCGGCCGACAGCGCCTCGGTCACGCCCGACCAGCGCCAGCCGTCCATCAGGCCCTGCACGGCGCGGTGGCGGAAGTACGTCGCCGCGCCGTCGAGGTCGGTGGCGTCCGGGTCGAATCGCGGGGGCTCGCTCATCGCGCGGGAGTCTACCTCCCGGCGCGCCGTCGGCGCCGCCAGCTGCGAGCGGCGCCGAAGACCGTCGCGCCCAGGAGCGCGAGCCGGGGGTCGAAGAGCGACGCCGTGGAGGAGTAGCTCGACAGGTCGTGGGTGTTGGACACGTCCGGCAACCCCGAGACGAACATGAACTCAGGGTCGCGGTCCATCGAGGCGACGCTGACGGTCGTGTACATCCGGGTGAGGTAGGCGTTGCTGGGGATGAGGTTCTGCAAGGGGACCGTGAAGAACTGCCGGGCGTTGGTCGGCAGCGGGCCGGCGTACTCGGTGACCCACGCGCGGCCTCCGGCGTCCTGCACGGCGGTGGAGACCACCTGGTCGTAGGTGACGGTCACCCCGAAGCGGGATGGTCCGAGGCGGGCCACCTCGGCGTCGGGGACCGTGGTCTGGGCGAAGTTGGAGGGCACCGCGCGGGTGTCGGAGATGATGTACGTGAGCACCGGGAGCGTCGGCGTGGTGGCGATGCGGGTGAGCCGGAGGGGCACGCAGGGCGAGCGGCCCGTGTAGGTGAATGCCAGCGGGGACACCAGGAAGGACGAGACGCCCTGCACCGCGGAGAGGCGCACCGCGAGGAAGTACTTCTGCTCGCGGACATACTCTCCGATGATGGGCTCGGCCTCCGGGGGAGTGAGATATCGGTTGGTGTTGAGCCAGGTGCGAAGGGCCGACGGGTCGTCCGAGGAGACCACGTCGTAGCGGAACATCCCGGTCTCCCCGCTCGCCCACACCCGCACGCCCGCGGTCTCGTCGGGCGCCGCGGAGGCGAGCGTGGCCGAGTCGCCGCCACAGCCGAAGCCCGATCCGCTCGGGGAGAAGCGCTGCTGGTTGGCGAAGATGTACGTGGGCTGGGTGCTCTGATCGATGATCCCGAAGATCGAGGTCGACTCCTCGTGGATGTTGCGGGGAACGGACTCCAGCGGCACCACCCAGGCGAAGCTCGGGTCGTTGCCCTGCGCCTGGATCTGCACCACCGCCGTGTTCTCCCCGCCGCCCCCTCGGATGAAGAGCACCCGCTCGGCGTTCTGGATGATGGGGGAGTTGGAGCAGAAGGTCCCCCCGCAGGCCTCGGCCGCGTGGTGGAGCGTGAGCGTCGAGAGCGCGGCCAGCATCGCCAGGTGGAGCTTCATGGTGAGCGCAGCACTGGTGCAGCAAGCGCGCCGCGGACTCCGAGGCCCACGGCCTCCGTTGGGTCACGGGCCGTGACCGCGGCGGCACATCGCCGGGGAGGGCCGTGGCGGCACTGCTGTGGTCGCATCGCAACAGGGCTCCTGCTACACACGGCCGGTGACCGATCGCGTCCGCGTCGCGCTCCGCCTGGGCGTCTCCCTCGCCGCCGCGGCCCTCCTCGTCGCCCTGCTGCGCCCGGCGCTCTCGCACGGTCCCATCACGGTGCACCTCACGGGGCTCCCCTTCGCGCACCGGCTCCCCGATGACCTTCGCCAGCCCATCGAGCTGCTTCGCCCTCAGTCCCTCTACGGCCTCGCGCTCTTCCCCTGGTTCGTGCTCTTCGCGGTCGCCTCGCTCGCCGACCTCGCCCCCCTGCAGCGGGTCGTCGCCACGCTCGCTCGCACCAGCCTCCTCGGGCTCCTGCTGGTGGCGCTCTCTCAGCCGACCTCCACCCGGCAGAGCGCTCGCGTCTGCACGGTCTTCCTCGTAGACGTCTCGGAGAGCGTCCCCGAGGCGGCCATCGCGGGCTTCCACCGCACCGTCGACGAGGCCCTCCGGCTGCCCGGCGAGCAGCTCTCCCGCGTGGTGCTCTTCGCCCGCCGCCCGGTGGTGCTCGACCTCCCGCCCCGCGTCGACGCCGCGCACCCGCTGCCTCCCTTCGACCCCTCGCGCGTCGGCTCCCGCACCGGCACCGACCTCGCCAGCGCCCTCTCCCTCGCCTACGGGCTCTTCCCCGCCGACGCGCTGCGGCGAGTGGTGGTGCTCTCCGACGGGGTGCAGACCGACGGCGACGCGCTCGCCGAGGCCCACCGCGCCGCCCGCTTCGGGGTGAGGGTGTCGGTGGTGCCTTCGAGGGTTCCGGCGCCCGCGGAGGTGGCCATCCGCGAGCTGCGCCTGCCCGATCGCATCCGGGTCGATGAGCCCTTCGAGGCGCGGGTCTCGGTGTTCTCGACCACCGCCACCACGGCCACCGTCACGCTCTACCAGGGGGAGACCGTCAACGGCCTCGACGGCGCTCGAACCGTCGCCCTCGTCCCTGGCATCCAGGAGGTGCGCTTCCGCTCGGTGGTGCGCGTCCCTGGGGATGTTACCTACGCCGCGCGCATCGCGGCCACGGCGGGCGATCGCTTCGCGGAGAACAACCGCTTCGCCACCGCGGCCACGGTGCCCGGGCGCCCGACGGTGCTCTACGTGGAGGGCGATCCGGCGAGGGCGCAGTGGTTCCGCGGGGCGCTGGCCAACGGCGAGTTCGAGGTCGAGCTGCGCGGCGCCAACGGCGTTCCTCAATCGACAAGAGAGATGGAGCGATTCGACTTCATCGTGCTGAGCGACGTGGCCGCGGAGTCGGTCCCCTCCGCCGCGCAGGACGCGCTCACCCGATATGTCCGTGAGATGGGCGGCGGCTTCCTGATGGCGGGCGGCGACCACGGCTTCGGCCTCGGGGCGTGGCAGGGAACCGCAGTCGAGCGCCTGCTCCCGGTGCGGATGGAGTCCGCCCGTCGCCGCGACCAGCCCTCCCTCGCGCTCGCCCTGGTCATCGACCGCTCTGGCTCGATGCAGGGCAACCCCCTGCTTCTGGCGCAGTCCGCGGCGGTGGCGACCGCGCGGGCGATGGCGCCCGACGATCTCCTGGAGGTCATCGCCTTCGACAGCGAGCCCGACCGCGTGGTGAGGATGCAGGCCGCCCGCAACCGCGCCCGCATCGAGAACGAGCTCCGCCGACTGCGGCCCGGCGGCGGCACCGCCATCTTCCCCGCGATGGACGCCGCCCAGCAGGACCTCGCGCTCACCCGCGCGCTCACCCGCCACGTGATCCTGCTGACGGACGGGCAGGGGCAGCCCGACGAGCCCTCGCGGCTGAGGGTGCTGGTGGACTCCATGGCCGCCGACGGGCTCACGGTGAGCACCGTGGGCTTGGGGCCCACGGTCGATCGCGAGCTGCTGGAGTCGCTGGCCCACCACGGCCGGGGGCGCAGCTACTTCACCGCCGACGCGAGCAACCTGCCGCAGATCTTCTTGAGGGAGACCACCGAGGTGTCGCGCAACGCCGCGGTGGAAGACCCGGTGCAGCCGAGGGTCGTGGGGAGCGCCGGGTTCTTGAGAGAACTCCAGGGGGCGCCTCCCTTCCTCTATGGATATGTGAGCACGCGAGCGAAGCCCGCCCCCGCGCAGGTGCTGATCGAGACCGACTCGGGAGAGCCCCTGCTTGCCCGCTGGAGGGTGGGCCTCGGGTGGAGCCTCGCGTGGACCAGCGATCTCAAGAACCGCTGGGCCGTGGAGTGGATCCGCTGGCCGCGCTGGCAGGCCTTCTGGACGCAGCTGGTGCGGGAGCACATGCGCGCTCGTCGGCAGGAGGAGCTCGGGCTCCACGCGGAGGTGGTCGACGGCGAGGTGCGGGCGAGCGTGGACGCCATCCGGGATGACGACCGCTTCGAGAACGGGCTCACCTCCGAGCTGGTGCTGCGAGGGCCGTGGCCGGCTACGACAGAGCAGCGGGTGCCGATGCGCCAGGTGGGTCCGGGGCGCTACGAGGCGAGGCTGCCGCTGGAGCGCTACGGGGCCTTCTCGCTGCGAGCGTTGCACCGCCGCGACGGTCAGGTGGTGGCCGAGAGCCGCGGCCGGGTGGACCACCCTTACCCGAGGGAGTACGCGGCGCTGGAGCCGGACGTGGCGCTGCTGAGCGCGCTCGCGGGCGCGACCGGAGGGGCGACGGACCCGTCGCCGAGGGCGATGTTCGACGCGGGCGGAGAGTCGCTGAGGCACCGGGCTCCGGTGTGGCGCTACCCGGTGATGCTGGCCATCGGGATGATGCTGATCGACCTGCTGCTGCGCCGGGTGCGGATCTTCGATCGGGGCTTCCGCCGGCGCTGAGTCAGCGCGCGGTCGAGCGTCGGGTTGCGGCGCCGCGGGCCATGTACGAAGAATGCGCCCGCCCAATGACCACCTCCCAAGACACCCGCGTCCCAGTGACCGTCCTCACCGGCTTCCTCGGCGCGGGCAAGACCACGCTGCTCAACCGCATCCTGTCCGAGCAGCACGGCCGTCGCGTCGCCGTGATCGAGAACGAGTTCGGCGAGGTCGGCGTCGACCAGGCCCTCGTCATCCGCGCCGACGAGGAGGTCTTCGAGATGAACAACGGGTGCCTCTGCTGCACCGTGCGCGGCGACCTCATCCGCATCCTCGGCTCGCTGGTGAAGCGCCGCGACCGCTTCGACCGCGTGCTCATCGAGACCACCGGGCTCGCCGACCCCGGGCCCGTGGCGCAGACCTTCTTCGCCGACGACGAGGTGATGGCCCGCTACCGCCTCGACGGCATCGTGGCCGTGGTCGACGCGAAGCACCTGGAGCTGCACGTCGACGACAGCGACGAGTGCAAGGAGCAGATCGCCTTCGCGGACGTGGTCATCCTCAACAAGCTCGACCTGGTGAGCGCCGAGGAGGCCGCGCAGGTCGAGCGGCGGGTGCGCTCCATCAACGCGGTGGCGAAGGTGTTTCGCGGCGTGAAGGAGGTCCCGGTGGCGAACGTGGTCGACGTCGGAGGCTTCGACCTCGACCGCGCCCTGGAGATGGAGCCCGCCTTCCTCGACACCGACGAGCACGAGCACGAGCACGACGAGCACGACGAGCACGAGCACGACCACCACCACGACGAGACGGTCACCTCGGTGGGCATCCGCTGCGAGGGCACGGTCGATGAAGAACGCTTCAACACCTGGATCACCGAGCTGGTGCAGGAGCGGGGCGTCGACATGTTTCGTACGAAGGGCGTGCTCAACGTGAGCGGCGAGGCGTCGCGCTTCGTGTTCCAGGGGGTTCACATGCTGATCGATGCGACGTCGGGGAGGCCGTGGGGCGACGCCCCGAGGTTGAATGAGCTGGTGTTCATCGGGCGGGGCCTCGATCGCGCGGCGCTGAATGCGGGGTTTCGCTCATGCCTGGTCTGACGTCGCTGCGGGGTGGCAAGCGCGAGCTGAAGGCCCGCTGGAGGGCGACGCTCTCGGACTACGCGCTGGGGGTGACGTGGTCGGGAGACGGCAGGCTGCTGGCGGCGGCGACGAGCACGGGCGAGGTGACGGTCTTCGACGGCGACTCCGGGGCCGTGAAGTGGACCCGCCTGGTGCACCCCGAGGGGATGTGCGCGCTGGCCTTCGCCCCGGGCGCGGCGTCGGTGCTGGCGACCGGCGGCATGGACGGCACCGCGAGGCTGCTGGACGCGGCCGACGGGCGGGAGCTCGCGTCGCTGCCTTGCGGTAGGGCGTGGGTGGAGCACGTCGCGTGGAGCCCCGACGGGAAGTGGCTTGCGACCGCGGCGGCGAAGGTGCTGCGGCTGTGGACCGCGGCGGGCGATCCGTGGATGGAGACGCCCGCGCAGGAGAGCACGCTCACGGGCATCGCGTGGCGGGGCGACGGGGCGGAGGTGGCGACGATCTGCTACGGGGGCGCGCGGCTGTGGGGGCTGGCCGAGCGAGAGAGCAGCCGGCAGCTGGAGTGGAAGGGCTCGCTGGTGAGCGTGGCGTGGAGCCCCGACGGCGAGGTGCTGGCCTGCGGCAGCCAGGACTGCTCGGTACACTTCTGGCGGGTGAAGACGGACATCGACTCGCAGATGACGGGATACCCCTTGAAGGTGAGGTCGCTGGCCTGGGACGGGGCGAGCACCATGCTGGCCACGAGCGGGGACGTCGACACGACGGTGTGGAAGTTCGAGGGCAAGGGCCCCGAGGGGAGCCAGCCGGTGACGCTCAAGGGGCATGAAGGTCCGGTGACGGCGCTGGCCTTTGCGCGGAAGGGCGGAGCGCTGGCCTCGGGCGGGGCCGACGGCGTGGTGGCGCTGTGGGAGCCGAAGAAGGGCCCCACGCCGAGAGGAGCGGGCTTCGGCGCAGCGGGGACGGAGGTGGGCGAGGTGTCGGGCGTGGCGTGGCGCGGAGATGGGAAGTCCCTCGCGAGCGCGGACGCCACGGGGGTCGTGACGGTCTGGACGGTGGGCTGAGCGGCGGTTCAGCCGACCGGGCGCAACGGAGAGAAGACACCGCAGCCGAAGCGCTGCCGTCCCCCGATGCCGAGGCACTGCACCCGCAGCGAGTCCTCGGCCGACAGCCCCCGCAGGATCACCGGGTAGCCCACGATGGTCTGCTGCCGGATGTGCAGCACCCGTCGCCCGTCGGGGTGCTCTCCGGCGCTCGCACCCATCGGCGCGGGGATCTCCACCGCGGCCCGCACCCCCACCACGTCGAGCCTCCTCCGCAGGTACGCCTCGAACTCCTGGCGGTCGGCGCCGTCCTTGAGCGCCACCATCCTCGCCTCGAGCTCCGCCACGGGCTCCAGCGGGAGCACCCGCGAGGCCCCGACGGTCACCACGTGCCCCTCGATGCTGAGCGTGGCGCCCGCCATCGGCAGCACCCGATCGATGTACGCCGGGTCGACCCGCAGACGCAGCGCAAGCTCGTCCCGCCGCAGCGTCAGCGCCCCGTCGCCGCCAGGCTCTCCCTGGATCGGATGCACCGACAGCCACGAGGCCCCGTGGAGGTCGTCGATGATCCTGCACATCGCCGCGAAGAGCGCGTAACCGTGCTCCGCGGGCACCCGCTCGCCGGTGAGGGAGAAGGCCACATCGACCCGCGCCGGGGCATGTATCAATCGCGTCGCAGTGGGCTCATTCATCGCTTCCGGGCGAATCTACGGAGGTGGATCACCCCTATCCGCCCCGCTGCATCGTCGCCGATAGTCGTCACTGAGCCCGCGTTCAGCGCCGCCCTCGCGGCCTCCAGCGCGCCCTCCGCCACCTCGCGCACCGACTCCGCGAGCGCGGGGTCCATCCCCGTCACATGGGCCCCGAGGCTCGCCACGAAGCGGGCGAGCACCAGGTGCCCCGCGACCTCGCCCTCCACCCTCAGGCGATCGCCGCGCACGGTCTTCCTCGATGTGAACATCGCCGGGAGGTTGTCCTCGATCCACCGCTCCGAGCGGCGCACCTCGAACCAGAACGGCACCCGCGCCGCGCCCCGGTACCCGTTGACCCCGCCGCGCTGAAACTCCTCGATCTCCGCCCGTGGCGTCTCCCGAAACACCACCGCGGGCCGCGTCGCCGTGTCCTGGATGCGGTCCACCCGGAAGACCTTCAGCGCCCCGCTGCGGTGGCACCACGCGATCACCCTCGGCGTGCTCGCGTGCTCCACGAGCTGCGGCGAGACGTCGCGCCAGTTCAGGTCGCCGCTGTTCTGGCTGTGGTACTTGATCGCGAGGCACTGCCGCCGCCGCACCGAGTCGAGCAGCGCCCGCAGGTGCCGGTCGACCTCGTCGGGCATCGTCGCAGGGACGATCGCGTCCACGGCCTTCTCGCCCCATCCCCCCGCCGCCAGAAGCTCTCGCAGGAAGCGCTCCCTGCCGGGCCCTCGCGGCGCGCTAAGGATCAGCGCGTAGAACTCCGGCAGCAGCGCCTTGCGGACGCGCACGCTCCCCGCGAGCCAGCCCTCGTCGAGCTTCCAGTACACCTGCGGCCCGTGCCGCTCGGAGCTCAGCGGAATCTGCGCGTCAACGAGCGAGCGCAGCACCGAGCGCGTCGCCTCGGTGGTGAGATCGAGCTCCCTCGCCAGCTCCGCCTGCGCCCAGATCGACCGCTCCAGGAAGAGCCCGATGGCCTTCGTGGCCGAGTCCGATCCGCTCCTTCTCCCCATTCCCTATCCCCCCGTGACGACCACACAATTTGAATATCTTGCAGCTTCGCACCCTCGCTCCTCCGGGGGCAATGACTTCTGCTGCGGCATCTGGGTCACGCCCCGTTCATGGACGCCCGCGCGCCGCCCGCTTGTGGCCCCCCGCGCCCTCCCGGCATAGTCGCTCCCATGCCGTCGCCGATCGCGCCCAGCGCCCGCCGCGCCCTCTCTCTCCTCGCGCTCTCCGCCTCGCTCGCCGCGTGCGGTGAGGTCAACACCGCGCCCTCGACCGACGCCTCGGTCGCTGCCGACGCGCCGCTCTCTACCGACGCCGCGCTCGACGCCGCCGCCGACGCTCCGCTCGCGGTCGATGTCCCCCCGGAGCCCGACGTCCCCATCGAGACCTTCCACCCCGATGCCTCGTCCCCGATGGAGCCCATCACGGCGCCCGCCGACCAGTGGACCTGGGTGCCCTTTCCCGACAGCGCCTGCGGCAACGGCGAGCCCACCGGCATCGGCGTCAACCTCCACCCCGGATCACGCCGCGTGGTGATCTTCCTCCAGGGCGGCGGCGCCTGCTGGGACGGCTTCACCTGCTACGGCGTGCAGAGCGCGGTCAACCTCACCTCGGGCTACGGACCGACCCAGTTCGCGTCCGACACCCGCGGGCTCTCGGGGTTCACGCTCTTCAACCGCGGCAACGCGCGCAACCCGTGGCGCGACGCAAACCTCGTCTACGTCCCCTACTGCACCGGCGACGTCCACGGCGGCGATCGCATCATCGAGCACCGCTGGGGCAGCCGCCTCGAGCGCACCTTCCACGTCGGCGCGCGCAACATGGACGCCTTCCTCGCGAGGCTCTCCCGCACCTTCACCGACGCCGAGCGCGTGACCCTGAGCGGCCTCTCCGCGGGAGGCTTCGGCGCAGGCATCCACTGGGAGCGCGTCGCCAACGCCTTCCCCGGCGTGCGCGTCGACCTGCTCGACGACTCCGGGCCCCCCATGTCACCGCCCGCCGACCGCTGGGCCCAGTGGCGCACCACCTGGAACGTCCAGCTCCCGGCTGGCTGCCCCGAGTGCCGCGACCACCTCGACGCGCTGCTCCCCTACTACGCCCGCCGCTTCCCTCCGCCCGCGCGCTTCGCCCTGCTCTCGTACACGCAAGACACCACCATCAGCGCGTTCTTCGGCGTGACGCCCGAGCAGTTCCAGACGCAGCTCGCGGACGCCACGCGGCGGCTGCTCGCGCCGATTCCCAACGCGCGGCACTTCTACGTCGACGACCAGGGCCACGTGCTCATCGGCAGCAACGGCACCGCCCGCGGCGCCGACGGAACCGTCCTCATCGACTGGCTCGGCCGCATGAACAACGACGACCCGGCCTGGGCCAACGTCGAGCCCTGAGCGGGCTTCAGCCCTCGCCGAGGGTCACGTCGTGTCGGGCCCTGCAGTACTCGCAGGTGAGGTAGGTCTGACCCTTCACCGGCGGCTGCATCCCGGCGCCGCAGGTCTCGCACTTCTCCGGCCACTTCACCGGAACCCCCACGCGGCTCCCCGCGGGCATCGGCCCCTGGTAGCGCCCTCGCTCCAGGTCCCCCGAGCGGATCTGCTCGATCACCGAGTCGATGTCCGCCGCGCGGTCGTCTTCGAGCTCGAGCGTCACCAGCGTCGGCCCGCCGGACTGCGGGTGCAGCCGCAGCGACAGCACCTGGTCCTTGATGAGCAGCCCCCGCTCGCTGGCCTCGGCGCCGACGAGGTGCCCCACCAGCGCGTCGAGCAGCAGCTTGCGCCGGGTCTCGGTCTTCGACGCGAAGAACACGAACGACCGCTCCAGCACCACCTCCTCCTGGTACTCGAAGCGGAGCCGGTGCGCGGTCAGCATCAGCAGCCCCTCGACCTTGCCGCTGGGGTGGTCCTCCCAGGTCGCCTTGGCCGCGAAGATGGGGTTCTCCTCGGGCTGCATCGTGAAGCTCGCGCCCTCGAACTGGTCGAGGGTCCAGTGCACCCGCGTCATCCTCGTCGACAGCGCGTCGACCGCCCCGATGAACTGCGCCGCCCCCGCGAGCACGCGCCCCTTCGCGGCGCTGATCGCCTCGTCGAGCCCGCGCGCCTGCGCCGTCACGCTGTTGATCAGCCCCGCGTTGCGAAGCACGTCCCCGGAGGCCGCCCGACGCACGTCGCGCTCCAGCGCGCTCACCTGTCCCCGCAGCGCCGAGGCCGCCCGGGCCGACTCCGCACGCGCCCCATCGAAGGCCGCGCGGGCCTGCGACTGCGCCGCGTTACCGAGCTGCTCCAGGTCGCCGCCCCACACGTAGCCCCGCGCCCTCGCCCTCGCGACGCTCTCCGCCAGAGCGTTGAGCGCCGACACCCGCTGGTTGATCTCCCCGAGCGCGTCCTCGAAGGACAGCCGCCCCGCGGCGCTGCTCGCGATGGACTGCGCGTAGGCGAGCTCGCCCGCCAGGGTCATCCGCCGAAGGTCTTTGTCTGAAGGTCCGTACGAGGCCATCCACGCGCTCCGTCTACTCGGGCTCTGCGACCCGCCACCGGCCATCTTCTCGCACCAGGCGGGCCAGCGACCGGCCGCCCGTCCCATAGGCCATCGTCGCCCGATCGTCGGCCACCTCGATGGTGCGCCCTCGCGCCAGCGCGTCTCGCAGCCCACGGGTCACCGCCTGCACCCGCGTCGCGTCCGCGCCGCCGAAGCCCGCCTGCAGCCGCGCCTCCGGGGTGACGCCCGCCGCCGCCGCGGCCCTCGCGATCGCCTCGCGCACCGCCGACGGAGCGAGCCGTAGCAGCACGTCCCAGCGCGACCGCTCGTGCGCGCGAACGTACGACCGCAGCGCCTGCGCGGGCGTGTGCTGCCCATAGAAGTCCAGCGCGCTCGGGTCGAGCCTCCACCGGCCGCCCTCCTCGATGAGCGTCAGGGTCTCCCCCGACGACAGCTCGAGGTGCGCCGTCACCGGGGCCTCGGGCTCCAGCTCGCCGTACGCTCGGATCGCGTCGGCAAGCTCATCGGGGCGCTCCCTCGCGGTCGCCTCGAAGCGCTCGAAGGGCATCGACTCGCGCGCTGCCGTGGAGAGCATCCCCCAGGCGTCGCGCATCCGTCCGTCGCGCAGCGCCTCGGAGTACGACTGGAGCACTTCCGTCGGGCCGCCCGGCCGCGACGCGCATCCGGCGCCAGCGAAGATACCCAGGAGCAGCAGAGTGCGGGATCGGTCGTTCAAGGCCGCGCGAGCCTAAGGCACGCCCCGGCACCAGACAACCGGCTCATCGACCGCGTGATACGTCACGGCACCTGCGAGAGACGGATGTGGATGCGCGGGTCGAGCTCGGCGGCCTCGATCGGCGTCAGCACCTCGACCAGCCGGGTGATCTCCTCGTTTGGGAGGTCGCCATAGAACTCGACGAGGGCGCAGGCGACGGGCAGGCGCAGGTCGTCGTCGTCGGCTCCCTGCTGCAGGAGGCGGAAGGCCACCCGCGCCATGGCCGCCTGCCAGCGCCGCGTGGTGCGGTGACGGCCGGCCTCAAGGCTCAGCCGCCCGTCGGCCACCAGGCGCTGCAGCGCGTCAGTGCTAATGCCTTCCACGCTCGATCCCTGCCGGCTGGCGGATGCTGGGCTGGGGTCTGTGGGACTTCGCGTACGCGACGATGCTCGCGAGCTCCTTCTCGAAGGTCTCGCAGTCGACCATGGCCGCGTTGAGGTACGTGCTGCCCATCATCGTGAGCCCGGCCATGGCGCTGGCCTCCGCGATCTCCTCGTCCGTGGCGCCGTGAAGGCGCGCCCCCTCGGTGTGATAGAGCGCGCAGTACCGGCAGCGCGTCGCCCCGGCGACCCCGAGGCCGATAAGCTCCTTGTACTTGTTGGGGATCTTCGTCTCGGCCAGCGCGAAGTCCCGCAGCATGGCCCAGAAGCCGTCGAGGGCGGTGTCGGGCATCTGGCGGGCCCACCCGGGCACCAGCCCGAGGCTCCGCTCGATCTCGCGATGGAGCTCGTTCTTGTTGATCAACGCTGCCATGGGCCTCGACTCCTCTCCGTGACGTGAGCTCGCAGACCGCGCCTCGCGCGGGACATCCAGTGCCATCGCCACCCCGATGTTCGCGCTACTGCTGGTGCCTTCATCCAGCCATCGCAAGCAGCGAAGCGCACGCGCGACGGCGATCTCGAAGCCCTCTCCACGAGGGAGATTGACGGGCGCTGGTATCAGCTCCAGGCAACGGCGGGATCTACGCGAGGGACGTGTGGACCCGACAATTCCAGGGGAGGTCTCCGATGGCACTGTTTGCAATGGCGGTTCCCATTCCGGCGGGCAAGACCGAGGCGTGGAGAGGCTTCATGAACGAGCTCAGGGGCTCCCACCGCGCGGGCTTCGCCGCCTCGCGCAGGGCCCTCGGGGTGCGCGAGCGCACCTTCATCCAGTCGACCCCGATGGGCGACATGGTCATCGTGACGCTGGAGGGCCCCAACCCCGTGGCCGCCTTCCGAAACTTCGGCCAGGGGAGCGACTCCTTCACCCGATGGTTCGTCGAGCAGGTCAAGGAGATCCACGGGCTCGACCTCACGGTGCCGCCCGCCGGGCCGATGCCCGAGATGGTCATCGACTCACACGCCGACTGACGCCTTTCCTCCCTCACGGAGGGAGGTCACCCGCGCCGAGATTGTGCGACAGAATTTTGCGGAGAGCTCTGCCGCTCTGATAACGGCCGGGCCTATGGGTACCTCAGCTCGCGCGCTCTCTCGTAGTCCGCGAATCTCCAGCGCCCCGACGTCGCTCCGCCCCTCCCAGGCGCCGTCGGTGGTCGGACCCTTCGACCTCGTGACCCGCATCGGCGGCGGGACCATGGCCTCGGTGCACCTCGCGCGTCACCGGCAGCTGCCGGAGATCGTCGTGGCGCTGCGCCGCATGCACCCGCACCTCAGCCTCGACGAGAGCTTCGCGCCGATGTTCATCGACGAGGCGCGCATCATGACCGCGCTGCGCCACCCCAACGCCGTGTCGCTCTTCGAGGGCGCGAGCGAGGGCGCCGAGCTCTACACGGCGATGGAGTACATCCAGGGCGACTCTCTCGCCGCCGTGCAGCAGACCGCCACGGCGCTGCGCCGCGTGCTCCCGACGAGCATCGTGCTGCGCGTGCTCGCCGACGCGCTCGAGGGCCTTCACGCCGCCCACGAGCTGCTCACCGACAAGGGGCTCCCGATGTCCGTGGTGCACCGCGACGTGTCGCCGCAGCACATCCTCATCGGCGTCGACGGCGTGGCCCGCATCTCCGGGTTCGGCAGCGCCCGCGCCGAGGGCCGCGTGGCCTTCACCTCGCCGGGGATGCTCAAGGGCAAGCTCGCGTACATGGCGCCGGAGGTGCTGCAGGCGCAGCGCTACGACCGCCGGGCGGACGTCTTCTCCGCGGGCGTCGTGCTCTGGGAGGCGCTCACGCTGCAGCGGCTGTTCCCGTCGCGCACGGGCTTCAGCGAGTCGCGCCTGCGGGCCCGCGAGGCCGCGCTGCCGCTCGCGTCGGTGCGGGGCGACCTCCCCGACGCCCTCTGCGCGGTGGTGATGCGCGCGCTCTCCATCGACCCCGCGGAGCGCTTCGCCACGGCGAAGGAGTTCGCGGAGGCGCTGCGCTCGGTGGCCCCCTCGCGGCTGGCGACCGAGGACGAGATCGGGGCCTTCATGGAGTCCGTGGCGCGCACCCGCATCGCCCGGGAGCGCTCGGCGCTGCGGTCGACCGACCCGTCGGTGACCCGGGAGTCCTTCGAGATCATGCCCGAGGTGCCGAGCGCCACCCGGCCGAGCGTCCCCCCGGAGGAGAAGAGCGCCCTGGCCAGCGACTCGGGCGTCCGGCCGGTGCAGCGCAAGAGCATCCTGCGGGGGCCGACGCTGCCGGGGCGCGGGTTCCGCGGCTTCGTCGAGCCGCAGGTGTCGGCCGAGGCCGTCGCGCCGAAGGGCTGGCGCACCGAAGACGTGCCGGTGACCGCCGTGCCCGACGGCGCCAAGAAGCACGACGCCGACGTGGTGCTCGAGACCGCGGTGAAGCTCGAGCTCCCGGAGCTGCCGGAGATGGCCGAGGCGCCGACGCAGAAGTGGACGCCGCTCTCGGCGCCGCCTCCCGCCCCGGTGGTCGCGTCGAAGGGCGCCCGACGCTGGGGGCTCTGGCTGGCCGCGTCGGTGCTGGCGCTCGGCGGCGGCATCGCGGCGGGCGGCGTCGTGGCGGACGTGTTCCTGCGCTGAGCGGGACCGAGGGCGACGCTTGCCCGAGCGGGGGCGCCGCGCGATGCTCGATCGACATGGGCGACTCCGCGACGAACCTGCCGGATTTCGAGACGCTCTACCGACAGATCCAGGGCCTCCCGGAGGGGGTGACGGGGGAGATCCTCGACCCGGGCGTGCTCCACACGATGGGGCGGCCTGGGAAGGCGCATCGCCGCGGACATCGACAGGTGCTCCGCGGGCTGCGCGGTCTCGACGCCAACGAGGGAGGCACCGGCTGGTGGATCGAGGTCGAGGTCGAGGTGCGCTTCGGTCCGCGGCTGCTGGTGCCCGACCTGAGCGGCTGGCGCGTCGAGCGGGTGCCCGTCATGCCCGACGAGAACCCGCTGACGATCGTCCCCGACTGGTGCTGCGAGGTGCTGTCGCCGGGGAGCACAGCGCGCACCGATCGGCTGAAGAAGCTCCCGCGCTACCTCGCCTCGGGCGTCGGGCACGTGTGGCTGGTCGACCCGTCGCTGCGGCTGGTCGAGGTGTACACAGGGAGCGACGGGGTTCCGATGCGTGTGGCCGCCGGAGGGGACACGGAGGTGCTGGCGCTGCCGCCCTTCGATGGGGTCTTCGACCTGGCGCCGTGGTGGCTGCCGTCGACGGAGGGGTAAGAGGCTACGGCGTTGGGGGCGTGGGGTCGTCGGCGCCCTCGTCGGTGGGCTCGGGCTCGGCCTGACGCTGGCTGCGTCGGAAGAACCCTTCGGCCCAGTCGGTCGTGAGCTTGTTCTTGGTGGCGCGCTGGAGCAGCCGCCCGAGGGTGGAGATGCGCACCCCGTTGAGGTCGTCGATGACGGCGACGATCTCGCGAACCCGGTGCTCGGCGCGCTGGGCCGCGGCGGCTCCGCGGGCCGCGACGGCCGTGTCGCCATCGCTGAGGTGCTGCTCGAACTGCGCCGCGAAGGGGTGGAGCTCGGCGTCGGGCTCGGCCGCGATCGAGCCGGGCCAGGCGCGCACCTTCTCGAGCTGGCTGGCGAGGCCGAGCTTCACCAGGCCCGAGACGGTTGTCTTGAAGTAGTGCCGCCAGCGGGCGGCGGTGCGCGAGCCGCCGAGGGCGACGAAGAGGCGGTGGCCAAACCCGGTGGTGGTGGCGTCGAGGTCGGCGTTGACGGCGTCGATGCGGGCCTGGGCGACGATCTCGCGGCGCCAGGAGGCGTACTGCCCCGCGCGGGTCTTCTCGATGCGGGCGACGAGCTCGGTGAAAGGCGGAGCGAGGTTGGCGGCGCGGGGGTCACCCAGCAGCCGGGCCTCGGTGTAGACGGCCTCCTCCCACACGCTGTCGAGGGACTCGTTGTGCTGGATCGTTCGGATGGTTCCTGCCATGTGCTGCGGTGCCTCCCTATGGTGGCGAGCGTAGGAAGCCGTGCCGGACCGTGTCGAGGGATTTCAGGCGACCCGAGGAGGCTCGGAAGGGCGAGCGACGGCTTGTCAGGGAGCCGGAGAGGCCCTGGCACGGGGGGAGGGGCGGGCTCGCGGCGCCGGAGAGCCCTGGGCAGCGGGTGACGGGGCAGGTTGGGGCGTCGGTGGGCTCCGGGAGACAGGTGCTGCCGCGACAGCCAGGCCAGCGCGGGCCAGGCCGCAAAGAGTGGCTCTCTCGGGTGCCGCCGACGTCACGGCCGCTGGATGGTGTCCATGACGGTCATCGTGCCACGGCCCGCACGCCCTGCCGCGGACTCCCGGCGCCGGCGAATTGGAATTAACGCCCGTTTCTGGACGCCCCAGTCGAACCGGCATCGCTTCGGAGCATGGGAACACCAGACACTGATCTCGCCGCGGTGTGCGCGGCATTCGAAGCCCAGCGAGCCGCGGGCCTGATCGACCGTACCGCCTCGATGCTTCGATCGACCATCGATCAACTGCTCGATGGCGTCCACACCGGCCGTTACCAGTGGTCGCAACTCTACAAAACCGAAAAGACCCACGCAGGAACCCTCGTGGAGATCAACCTCCGCCGGGAGTTCAAGGACTTCATCGTCGACGGTGAGAAGCTCGACTACCGGGTCGCCGGCATCGACGTCGACTGCAAGTTCTCGCAGGGTGAGTTCGGGTGGATGTTCCCGCCCGAGGCCGTCGGCGAGATCTGCCTCGTGATGTGGGCCTCGGACGAGAAGGCGCTGTGGTCGATGGGGCTCCTCCGCATCACCGAGAGCGTCCTCAGCACGGGGAAGGGCAACCGCGACGGGAAGCGCACACTGCTCGCGGAGAATCGTGACCGCATCATCCCGCTCGCGACCCGTGCGGTGCTGCCGGGTAACGTCTATCTCTCGCTTCCACAGTCGACCGTTCAGCACATCCTCGACGAGAAGGCCTCGGGGCAGGAGCGCATCAACCGGCTCTTCCGCTCGGCGCAGGGAAAGCTGATCGGCCGCGGAGCCATTGCGACGGCAGGCCAGCAGGACGACTTCATGAAGCGGGTCCGCGAGAACGGCGGGGCGCGATCACGACTGCAACCCGAGGGCATCGTCATCCTCGGCCATGAGCATCACGCGATCGCCGCCGCGCTCAACCTTCCCATCCCAGCGAAGGGCCAGATGGTCAGCGCGACGGTCGTTCCGGCGGCGAAGGGCGCCCCGAACACGGCAGAGATCGACGGCGGACGCTGGATGGTCGGCGACACCGCGCTCCGACCGGCGCCTCGCCTACCCCGCGCGGCGTCTCCCAGCGCGATCCGTTGACCCTCTCGCGTATGGGCCGCGGCGATGCCTAGGACTTTCCCTGACTTCACTCGATCGGCGGATCGCATCGATCATTGGCCAGGACGGGTCCGGGACGGCAGAATGCCGCGGCGATGACACTTCGGGTTCTTGAGATCTGCGCGGGAGGAGGCGGTCAGGCCGTGGGCCTCGAACGCGCGGGCTTTCATCACGCGGCGGCGGTCGAGATCGACGAGGCTGCTTGCGCGACGCTGCGCCTCAACCGACCGGAGTGGAACGTGCTCTGCGCCGACGTGCGTACGGTGCACGGTAACGACTTCGGGCCGATCGATCTGATCGCTGGCGGTGTTCCGTGCCCGCCATTTTCCGTCGCGGGCAAGCAGCTCGGCGCCGACGACGAACGCGACATGTTCCCCGAGGCGCTTCGGCTCATCGAGGAGGCGAACCCCGCCGCGGCGTTGCTTGAGAATGTGCCCGGCTTTGCGTCGGCGAAGTTCGACGACTACCGCGGGAGCGTCGAACGACGGCTTCGTCAGGCCGGATACGAGACGGACTGGCGGGTGCTCAACGCATCCTCCTTCGGCGTTCCGCAGCTTCGGCCGCGCTTCGTGCTGGTCGCGTTGAAGCGCTCGGCCTTCGAGCGCTTCGAGTGGCCCGAGGCGATTCAAGGACGGGTCACCGTAGGGGAGTGCATCGGCGACCTGATGGCCTCCCGCGGCTGGCCCGGCGCGGCGGGCTGGGCAGCGCGGGCGGCGGACGTCGGTCCGACGATCGTCGGAGGATCGAAGAAGCACGGCGGCGGCGACCTCGGTCCGACGCGCGCTCGCCTCGGTTGGGCGAAGCTCGGGGTCGAGGGCAAGAGCCTCGCGGAAGGTCCGCCCGAGCGAGATTTCCCGGTCGATGGAATGCCCAGGTTGAGCATTCCGATGGTCGCGCGCATCCAGGGTTTTCCAGATGATTGGGCGTTCGCCGGGAAGAAGACCGCAGCGTACCGACAGGTTGGTAACGCGTTTCCACCGCCGGTCGCGGATGCCGTAGGACGTGCGATTCGCCGGGCGCTCCTGTCGGATGATTCGAATCCCAAGCGCGAGTCCTCCGCGCGCCCGTTCCGGCGGCGAGCGAGGCAACTGACGCTTCCAGTGCCTTCGGACCCGGCCTGACCCCGGGTCGTGACCGACCCGGCAGGATTCAGCCGCTTCACCCTCGTTGATGGCGTGAGGCCCCTCGGCGTTCACGCTGCGTGAGGGGGACAAGCGACGGCCGCTCGCCTCGCGGTACCACCGTCACAGCTCCTCGAAGAACACCCGCGACGTCCGCGTCCCCATCGCCGGGTCGGCTGCGAGCACCTTCCCATCGCTCACGCCCACGGTCACCGCCCGCAGCGAAGCGGAGGGGCGACCGACCACGCCGACGCCCATCGTCCGATCGCCGTCCGGCACATCCGCACGCCACCGCGCGGCGGGTTGCGCATCTCGTGGGCCCGTCGCTTCGCTCCGGTGAGGCGCATTGAGCTGGCACCGCGGTCGCTCTCCAGGAGGAGGTCGACCCTCAGGCCCGACGGGGGTTCAGGGCGCGCGCATCCGCTTGAACACCCACACCCCCAGCGCGATCGTCGCGACGGTCACACCCACGGCGATCCACCCCTCGGGCGACACCCGCTTGAGCGCGTCGAAGAGCCGCTGCCCGAAGTAGCTCACCGCCAGCAGCGGGATCACGTACCCGACGAGCGACCCCCAGAAGTGCGTGGCGAAGCGCACCTTCGACACCCCGAAGAAGGCGTGCAGCAGCGGCGGCATCCAGAAGATGAGCCGCAGCGTGACGACCGTCGCGAAGGCCCTGCGCGCCAGGGCCTCGTCGTACTTGCGGAAGCGCTCCGGGATGCGCGGAGAGATCCAGTCGCGGGCGATGAAGCGCGCGAAGGAGAAGCCCACCACGCTGGCTGCCATGGTCCCCGTCATGGAGAGCCCGAAGGCCACGGGCCACGGCCAGATGAGCGGCGCCGCCATGATGAACACCGTCCCCGGGACGCCGAAGGGCTGGAGCGCGGCGTAGGCCAGCACGAAGGCCACGTAGCCCCACGGGCCGAGCGCCAGCAGCGTGGTCTTCACGCTCGCCGGGTCGGCGAACTGCCGCAGCACGCCGGTACGCCAGGCGACCGCGAGCGCCGTGGCCACCAGCAGCACCAGCGCGACCTTCACTCTTCGCATCGGGCGTGGTGCTCCCTCTCACGGATCGGGCGGCGAGGCCAATGGCGCCCGGTGCCCGCGGTCAGTACGGGATGATCCGCCGCGCCGCGTGGGCGAGCACCACGGGGTAGAGCGCGAGGTTGCGCGCCAACGCATACACCGGGCTGTATTCCGCCATCGCCGTCCGTCCGAGCCGGGCACCCGCCAGGTCGGCCGCGAGCGCCCGCAGGTGCGTCGGACCGAAGGGCCCGTCGTGGATGCGCCCGACGAGCTCGCCCGGCAGCGCTCCTTCGCCGCCCAGCGCGCCGCACCACGCGCCCACGATCGCGCCGATGGAGTCCGTGTCGCCGCCCGCGCGGATCACCGTCGCGATCGCCTCCATCGGGTCACGTCCCCAGCGCGCGAACGCATAGGCCGCGAAGGGCACCGTGTGCACCACGAAGCCCGTCGTCCCGAGGTCCCGCGCGGCGACGTCGGGCGCGGCGCCCTCGCGGGCCAGCGTCATCGCCCGCCCGATGGCCTCCGCCAGCGCGGCCTCGGTCACCACTGCCCGCGCCGCCTCCAGCGCCTCCGCGGGGTCGCCGTGCTCCACCACCATCGCCGCGACCTCCGCGACGAAGCGCGCCCCCTCCACGGCGCGCGCATCGGTGTGCGTCACCCTCGCGAGCGCGTCCGAGGTCGACCGCCGGGCGACCTCGTCGTCGTGGAAGAACACCCCGACGATGGCCGCGCGCATGGCCGCGCCGTTGCCCGCGGTCGCTACCCCCGAGCGGCGCAGCCCCACGGCGATGCGGGCGCACGCGCGCAGGGTCCCGAGCCCGATGCCCCACGGCAGCCGGAGAAACCACCCCAGCAGCGAGCGACGAAACGCCCGCACGCAGGCGTCGGTGTCGCTCGGGTGTCGCGCGAGGCTCTGCGCCACCAGGGCCGACTGCTCGGTGTCATCGGAGACGAAGCCCACGCGCCCGAGCATGTGGAAGCGGTCGAGGCGGGGGAAGCGCCGCGCGATCACGCGAGGGGAGAGCATCTCCATGGGCAGCCCGAGCGCGTCGCCGAGGGCGGTGCCGAGGAGGGTGCCCGCGAGGCGATCGGGGAGGTCCATCGGATGAGTGTGAACGAAGAGGGAGGGGCGGGTGATTCCCGCGAGGCAGAGCGCGGCGATGCCTACGGAGGCGGCATCGGGATGATCTTGATCCTGCGCTCTTCGCCTTCGCCTTCGCTCTGGGTCTGGACGCCCTCGAACCTGGCGAGGGCCATGTGCACGGTGCGTCGCTCGCGCGGCGGCAGCGGCTCCATGAGGATGACCTTGCCCTCCTTCACGCAGCGCTCGCCGAGCTCCTGCGCCATGGTGGTGAGGGTGCGCTCTCGCCTGGCGCGGTAGCCATCGGCGTCGACCACGAGGCTCGCGCGGTCGCCCGCGACGGTCTTGGTGGCGACGCGGTTGGCGAGCAGCTGGAGGGCGTCGAGGGTGACGCCCTTCTTGCCCACGAGGTGCTTGGAGTCGGGGCCGCTCAGCTCGAGGACGGTGTCACCACCCTCTTCGCGGACGTTGACGTCGGCGTCGAGGCCCATCGCGATGACGGTGTCCTTGAGGAACACGCTCGCGGCGTCGATGGCGCGCGGATCGAGCGGGCGGCGGGCGGAGGGGTCATTCTGATCAACCACGGTCATCTCCAGTCAGGGCCTTCACCTGGATCGCCTCGCCGCCACCGGTGCCGGTGCCCGACTTGTACTGATCCATCTGCTTCTTCGTGTACCACTGCTGCAAGACGCCGAGGACCGAGTTCACGAGCATGTAGAGCGCGAGCCCCGACGGCAGGAAGAGCGAGATCCCCGTCAGGAAGATGGGGAAGAAGTAGGTCATCATCTTCGCCTGCACCGGGTCCATGCCCTGCGGGGGCATGAGCTTCTGCTGCAGGAACATGATCGCCCCCAACACCAGCGGCAGGACGTAGTAGGGGTCCGGCGCCGAGAGGTCGTGCCACCAGAGCACGAAGGGCGCGTGGAACAGCTCCACCGAGGTCTGCAGCGTGGTGTAGAGCGCCCACCAGATGGGGAGCTGGGCGAGCTGCGGGAAGCAGCCGCTGAGCGGGTTGACCCCGTGCTTGCGGTACAGCTCCATGGTCGCCAGGGTCTTGGCCTCCTGGTTGTCCGCGAGGCGCTTGTTGATCTCGTCGAGCTCGGGCTTGAGCTTCGACATCATCGCCATGGACTTCATCGACTTGGCGAGCAGCGGCAGCAGCGCAACGCGGATGCAGAGCGTGAGCAGCATGATCGCGACGCCCCAGTTGCCGACGATGCTGTGCAGGAAGCGCAGGAAGCGCAGGAGCTGCCGCGCGATGAACGAGAAGAACCCGAGGTTGACGGTCTCCGTGAGGCGCCTGTCCTCGGTGGCCGCCGCGAGGGTCTCGGGCTCCTTCGGCCCGAGGTACACCCTCGCCTGGTAGGTCTGCGACTCGCCCGTGCCGAGCGACGCGCGGGCCCAGCCCAGCGACGCGCCGTACACGCTCCCCAACGGGTCCTGACCCGGCGAGGCGACGCGGTCTTCGGCGAAGAGGCGGCAGCGCGCCTCGGCGTTGCCCCGCGGCACCACCGCGAGCTCGAAGTACGTGTTGTCCAGCGCCACGAAGGCCGCCCCGCCCGGGAGGGCGTCCTCCGGGCGGCGCTCGAGCAGCTTGTCGCGGCCCTCGCGGAAAAGCTCCGTCCCGTGCTTGCAGATGCCCTCGGCCACCTGCCACGGGCGCTGGAAGAACTTCCCGTTCTCGTCCTCCCGCAGCACCCACTGGTACACGGGCATCCGCGCCTCGACGTTGATCGGCGCGCCCCGGTTGGTCACCCGCGTCTCGACGTCCATCACGAAGGGGCGATCGGAGCGGTACGAGCGCACCACCTCGACCTCGTTGCCCTGCCACGTCAGCTCGACCTCGTGGTCGCTCACCTGGCGCCCGGTGAAGTCCTGATACTGCGGCACCAGCGAGTCTTCGCCGCGCTTCGCCGTGAGCTCGGTGCGCAGCGAGAGCAGGTCCTCGTTCCAGGTGGAGGCGAGGTTCATCCGGTGGTCGCTACCGCGGACGCCGGTGCGCGGGTCGGCCGGGGCGTCTCGCATCACGAACTGCGCGCCGTTGAGCCGCACCGATCGCAGGCCGCCCGAGCGGGTGGTGACCTCCGCGTCGAAGCCCGACCGCGCCGCGGTGAGGGGGCTACGGAGGTGGAAGGTCTGCTCGGCGGGACGCGCGGTCTCCGTCGGCGGCGGCGCGACGTTGCGCAGCGAGGGGGTGGGCCGCTGGGTGTTTCTCCCGAGGAAGAACCACACCGCCAACCCCCCGAGCAGGAGGATGGCGAAGGTGCGCAGGTTGTCTTTCATGGACGTCCGTCCGGCGGCGCGTGGGCGTCGCAGTGGCAGTGGGGTGAAGGCGGGGGATCATAGCCGCCGGGGTGAAACGGGTGGCACTTCACGAGGCGCCTGGCCGCGAGCCAGGAGCCCCGCGCGGGGCCGAAGCGCTCGATGCACGCCGTGGCGTATCGAGAGCACGACGGCTCGAAGCGGCAGACGTTGCCCAGCAGCGGGGAGAGCGTCGCGCGGTAGATACGCAGGAGTAGGAGTAGAAGGGAGCGGATCACGTCGCGGCACCTCCCGGGCCTGGCGGGTTCGACGGCGCCGAGGCTCTGGGGGTGCGATCACCGCCGCGGCGTCGGGCAAAGGCCGCGCGAATCTCTGCACACGCTTCTGCAAATGCAAGCGCGGGGCACGATTCTCGGGCGATGACCACGACCTCGCACCCGAGCGGAAACAGCTCTGGATGCAGTCGGAACACCTCGCGCAGCACGCGACGGATCCGGTTTCGGCGGACGGCGTTTCCGGTCTTCTTGCTGGTGACGAGGCCCAGCCGCGGGGGTTCGCCGTCGCCGCGCTCGCGGACGATGACGACCAGGTGGGGTGCGTGGAGCCGACGACCGGACTTCTGCGTGGCGAGAAACTCGTCGCGCCGCAGGATGCGTCGGGACTTGTCGAAGCCCGCGCTCATGGGAGGGTCGTGACGGGTGATGATGCTTGGGGAGGAAGAGTCGCCGCGGAGGCGGCCGCCGACTACTTCTTGTAGTTGGTGACCGAAAGGCGCTTGCGGCCCTTGGCGCGACGGTTCTTGAGGACCGTGCGGCCCCCGGCGGTTGCCATCCGGGCACGGAAGCCGTGGGTGCGGGTGCGGTGGACGCGGCTCGGTTGATAGGTGCGCTTCACGATATTACTCCTCTAACGGGCCGCGGAAACAAACACGCGACTGGGGCCGTGTCAAGCCTTACCCCCGGCGAGCAGAACTCGCCGCCGGAGGTGGCCGACCATCGGCGCCCTCTACCGCCTCACCCCGCCGACTTCAAGAGCCCCGCGTCCAGGAAAGAGAACGACCCGTCGCGCCCGAGGATCACGTGGTCGAGCAGTGGCAGCTCGATCGCCGCGCCGACCTCCGCCACGCGCCGCGTAAACTCCGCGTCTTCGGGGCTCGGCGTCGGGTCGCCGGAGGGGTGGTTGTGCACCAGCACCATCGACGCTCCTCCCTCGCGCACCGCGAGCGCGAAGACCTCCCGCACGCCCAGCGCGACGCCCGCCGGGGTGCCGTTGGCGAGCACCCGCTCGGCGATGAGCCGCTGCTTCACGTCGAGCACGAGGGCCATCACGCACTCGTCCGGCAGGTCGACCATGCGCGCCGACCAGCAGCGCACGATGTCCCGGCTGGAGGTGAAGGGCATCCGCCGGGGGGGCGCCGCGCCGCGCACCCGCTGGGCGAGCTCCCACGCCGCGAGCAGCCGCGTCGCCTGGTGGGGGCCGAGGTCCAGCGTGAGGGCGCCGACGCCTGTGCGCAGCAGCCCGCGCAGGCCGTCGTGCGTGGCCAGCAGGTGTCGGCCGAGGGCGTCGGCGCTGAGTCCCCCTCGGCCGCGGCCGAGCGCGAGGCTCAGCACCTCCGCGTCGCTCAGGACATCGAGGGGCACCCTCCGGTGCCGTGGCAGGGGGGGGACGGGGCGGGGAGAGAGGTTGTCATTGGCGGCTCTGGGCGACATGGCGAGGGCTCCCTCACCACGCGTCGTGCCGCGCGAAAACATCGGTAGAACAAGCGCCATCGGGGTGGCGGCGGATGGCGGCGGGGTGGCGGCGGTCAGTTGCCCTGCTGGCCCTGCATCATGTCCTGCATCCGCCGGCGGGCGCCCCGCGCCTGGCTCTGCATGCCCGCTACCTGCGCCTGGGTCTGTCGGAGCTGCATCTGCGTAGTGGCGAGCTGCTGCTGCGTGGCGGCCTGGGACTGCTGGAGGCCGGAGACCTGCTGCTCGAGCGCCGCGGTGCGCTGCTCGACCATCATCAGGCGCTGCTGGAGAGCCGCGAGGTCGGTGCCGGCGCCCGCGGTCGTCGGCGGCGGAGGAGGCAGCATCGGAGCGACGGATGGCGTCGGCGCTGGGACGACCGTCGCGCTGGCGGCCGGGGAGTCGTCCGATCTGCGTCGGGCGCAGGCGACGGAGAGCACGGCGAGGAGCAGGACGCGTAGGTGGAACATCGCTCTTTGCACAGGCCTAAACGGTTTTGCCCCGCCCGCGCAACGGCCCCCGCCGATTGGGTGCTACGGCGCGCCGAGCAGACGGGTGCGGGCGCGCAGCTCGAAGTTGGCGCGGTTGCCCTGGCCGCCGTCGCGCACATAGACGTAATAGAAGCCCGGATCGAGCAGGCGACCGAGGGTCTCCCGGGCCTCGGTCCCACGGGCGGCGGTGATGACGTCGCCGCGGCGGTCGCGCAGCTCCAGGTCGATGTCGGTGTGGTCCGCCGGCCGACCGCTGCCGTCGATGAGGAGCTCGAGGTGCAGCCAGCCGCGGGCGGGCATCTGCACGCGGTACACGCGCAGCGCGTCGAAGCCGTTCTGCGGCCGCGCCCGACCGCCCGAGGGCGCCGGGTTGGTGAGCCCGTCGATCTTGCCCCCGACCACCCCAGGCACCGGCAGGTTGGTCGGCCAGTCCTCGCCCTCGTCGCGAGGGACCATCTCCGTCGGCTCGTGCGTCCTCTGGAGCATCGCGAGCAATTCATCGCGCCGCACCGCAGGGCTCTCGCCCGTCGAGATCTGCCGCAGGAAGGTCCCCAGCGCCGGGTACGCCGCGGGCTGGTCGCGCCAGGACATCATCGCGCGCATCACCACCGCCGGGGCGATCGCGACGCCGTCGTGGTCGTCGTCGGCGTACCCGTCGCTGCCGTCGATGAGGTCCCAGAGCACGTCCGAGACGCTCATCTCGTTGCCGATGCCTCGCGCCCCCGGCGTCGGGCGCTCGAGGTCGTGGTCGACGCGCAGGCTCCCCTCGGGCTCGAGCCCGATGGTGTCCTGGTAGCGCGGGTCGCGTCGCACGGCGCTCGAGAACCACGTCGCGCGCCCCTCCTCCCAGGCGAGCCCCGGGTCGATGAGGTAGCCCGCGGGGTGCGATCCCCCGGTCGAGGAGTTGGAGGAGAGCCGGTCGAAGACGAAGTGGCCGAGCTCGTGGAGGATGATCCCCTCGTCGTGCTCGTCGGTGTCCGTCGAGCGCTGGCGGCCGGGCGAGCCGCCGAGGAGCTCGAGGCAGAAGCGACCCGAGCGGGCGGGCCGCTCTCCACGGTAGAAGCTCCACTCGGTGGTGACCCCGCGGCCCCAGTAGACCACCAGCGGGGGAAGCGTCTGCCCCGTCCACGAGCGCGTCGCGTCGAGGCCAGTGAGGATGGTGTCGGCGATGTGGAAGGCCCCGGCGATGCCGTCTGGCGTGGCGTCCGCGGCCACGAGCTCGATCGCGCGGCTGGCGTCCGGGCGGCTCAGCCTGAGCGCGTGGGTGACCGACCCGTCGGCCTGCGGCGAGACGCGGACGTCGCTGCCCTCGCGGCTCACGTGGGCGAGCACCGCGATGGCGGGGACCCTCGCCGGGGCTTGCAGGGTGAAGCGCCCCTCGGCGTCGGTGACGGTGCGGGAGAGCTCCCGGTGCGAGGCGTCCTCGGCGACCACCTCGACGAAGCGCGCGGGCCTGGACTCCAGCGCCGCCGAGGCGCCCTGGAGCGTGGGCCGACGGGCCTCGTAGCGCACGACCCCCTGGAAGGTCGCGGGGGCCCCGAGGTCGACGGGGGGCGGCGCGATGGCTGCGCCGCTGGTGGCGCGGGCGGTGGTGCAGGCGGAGAGCGCGAAGGACAGGAGCAGGGCGTGACGCTTCAGCACGCGGGCAACGGTAGCACCTGTGGAGGAGTCCGCGCCCGGGCGGAGGGTCTGCTAGGGTGCGCGCCGACTCAGGCGACCGATGAAGATCCGCAAGCTGGAGCTGCAGGGTTTCAAGTCCTTCGTGGACCGCACGGTGCTCACCTTCGAGCACGACGTGACGGCCGTGGTGGGGCCCAACGGCTGCGGCAAGAGCAACACCGTCGACGCGATCCGCTGGTGCATGGGCGAGCAGAGCGCCCGCCACCTGCGCGGCAAGTCCATGGACGACGTGATCTTCAACGGGTCCGACAGTCGGCCGCCGCACCCCTTCGCGGAGGTCACGCTCACCTTCGACAACCGCGACGGCCTCGCGCCCCCGGAGTTCGCGGCCTACGCGGAGATCGCGGTCACCCGCAAGCTTACCCGGGACGGTAACAGCGAGTACTTGATCAACAAGACGCCGGTGCGCCTGATGGACGTGACCAACCTGTTCCTCGGGTCGGGCGCGGGCACCAAGGCGTACTCGATCGTCGAGCAGGGCCGCGTCGGGCTCATCGTCACCTCGAAGCCCGAAGACCGGCGCGCGCTGCTGGAGGAGGCCGCGGGCATCACACGCTTCAAGGCCCGGAAGAAGCTCGCCGAGCGGCGGCTGGAGCTCACCAAGCAGAACCTGCTCCGGGTGAGCGACCTGCTCGGGGAGATCGAGAAGGGCCTCGGCACCCTCAAGCGCCAGGCCCAGAAGGCCGAGCGCTACCGGCAGCTCAAGGCCGAGCAGCGGGAGCTCGAGCTCTTCCTGGCGAGCCACCGCTTCACGGCGCTGTCGGCGCAGGGCGAGGCGACGCGGGTCGCGCACACCACCGCGAGCGCGAAGCTGGAGGGCACGCAGGCGGCGCTGCTCCGCGTGGAGGCCGAGGGCGAGGGGCTGCGGGGGCAGGTGTTCGCGGCGGAGACGACCCTCGAGCGCGCGCAGAACCACGCCTTCGCGGCGGACAACGAGGTGCGCCGGGTGGAGGCCGAGCTGCAGCGGGTGCGCGACCAGCGGGCGGCCGGGCAGCGGCGCGAGGTCGACGCGCGGCGAGAGCTGCTGGAGGTCGAGGCGAGCAACCTGACGCTGGCGACGGAGCGCGACGCGCTCGCCAGGGAGCTCGATGCGGTGGCGGCCTCGGAGGCCGAGGAGATCGAGCGCCTGGCCATCGCCGAGGAGCGGCTGCGCGAGGTGCGCGACCACCTGGCCTCGGTGGACGCGGAGCTTCGCGGGCACCGCGAGTCGTCGCTGCAGGCCGAGCGGGCGCTGGCGACGGCGGAGGCCACGAGGGCGGGCGTCGCGCGGCGGCTGAGGGAGGCGGAGGAGCGATCGGCGAGGCTGCGCGGAGAGGCGCGGTCCATCGAGCGGCGCATCGGGGAGATCGAGCGCGAGGGCGCGACGGCCAACGAGACGCGCGACCGGCTGAAGGCCGAGCGCGAGCAGATGGCGGCGCGGCGGGCGGCGCTGGAGGCCGAGCAGGGGCCCGCGAGGGCCGCGCGCGACGGGGCCGAGCAGGCGTTGACGGAGACCCGGAGGGAGCGGGAGCGGGCGGCCGCGAGGCTGACGGCGCTGCGCGAGGTGGCGAAGCGCCACGAGGGCGTCGGGCAGGGGGTGCGGGCGCTCCTCGACGGCAAGGACGGCGCGGTGCGTGGCCTCGCGGCCGATCGCATCGCGGCGGATGAGAGGTGGTCCAAGGCGCTGGCCGCTGCGCTGGCCGACCGGTGGCAGGACGTGCTGGTGGCCACCGTCGACGACGGGCTCCGGCTGCTGGAGTCGCTCAAGAACAGCAAGAAGGGCCGCGCTGCGGTGGTCCCGGCTTCGGCAGAGCGGGCGCTCGCGGAGTCGGAGCTCGGGGCGCCGCCGCGGGGCGAAGGGGTGCTGGGGCTGCTGCTCGATCAGGTCGAGGAGCCCGACGAGCTGCCCCACGCGGTGCGCTCGGCGCTTCGGGGCGTGGTGCTGGTCGAGTCGCTCTCCGTCGGGCTGCGCTGCGCGAGAGAGACGCCCGGTGCGTGGCGCTACGTGACCTCGACCGGCGAGCTGCTTGAGCCGGGCGGTCGCGTGGTCGGCGGCGTCCCCGAGGCCGCGGGCGCGGGGCTGCTGGCGACGCAGGCGGAGGTGCGCACCCTCGAGCCCCGGGTGGAGGCCCTCGACGACCAGGTGGCCGAGCGCACAGAAGCGCTCGACGCGGCGCGGGCGAGGGTGCGGGCCTCGGCCGAGGCGCTGGAGGCGGCGAAGGCCGACCTGCACGCGCAGGAGCTGTCGCTGGTGATGGCCGAGCGCGACGCGAAGGCGCACGAGGCCGAGCTCGCGCAGGGGCGGCTGCGGCTCAACGCGCTCGCGGCGGAGCTCGCGTCCTGCGACAAGTCAGTGGCCGACGCGCTGCAGGAGGACGTGACGCTCGACCGCTCCATCGCCGAGGCGACGGCGCGGCGAGACCGGGCGCGCGAGGGCTTGATGTCCGGCGAGGCGGAGGGCACCGCGTGGAGGTCGGAGGTCGACCGGGCGACGTCCCGGGCGACGGACGCCAAGGTGGTGGCGGCGAGGGCGAGGGAGCGGGCCAACGCGGCGCGCAACGCGGTGCACCGGCTCGAGCGATCGGTCGAAGAACTGCGCACCCGCGGCGAGCGCCTGCGGGCGGAGCTCGAGTCCCTGGGTGAGTCCGAGCGTTCGGCGGTGACGCGCGAGGCGGGGCTCCTCGAGGCGTCGACGACGGCCGCGGCTGAGGCGATGCGGCTGCGCGACGCGGCGCAGTCGGCGAGGCTGGCCTACGAGGCCGGGCGCGAGGCGCTGGGGCAGGTGGAGGGCCGGCTGCGGGACATCCGCGCTCGCAAGGAGGCGCTCACGCGGGAGGCGTCCGCGCTGGAGCTGCGGGCGCGCGAGGAGGCGCTGGCGATCGAGCACCTGGTGACCTCCATCGCGGAGAAGCATCAGGTGGCGCTGCCCTCGGAGGTGGCCCGCTTCGCCGACCGCGAGGCGCCGACGGAGGCCGACAAGGCGCGGCAGACCGAGCTCGCGCGAACCATCGAGCGCCTCGGCGACGTGAACCTCACGGCCATCGAGGAGTTCGCGGCGCAGGAGAAGCGGCAGACCTTCTTCCGCGAGCAGAAGGCCGACATCGACCGCGCCGTGGCGCAGCTCGAGGAGGCCATCGGCGCGATGAACAAGGAGTCGCGCAGGCGCTTCCGGGAGACCTTCGACGCGGTCAACGCGCACTTCCAGGAGCTCTTCCCTCGGCTCTTTCGCGGCGGCAAGGGGATGCTCCAGCTCACCGACGACGGCGACCTGCTCGAGACCGGCGTGGAGATCGTCGCGCAGCCCCCGGGCAAGAAGCTCATCAACCTGGAGGCGATGTCGGGCGGCGAGAAGACGCTCACGGCGGTCACGCTGCTCTTCGCGCTCTTCCTCCACCGCCCGTCGCCGTTCTGCCTGCTGGACGAGGTCGAGGCCGCCCTCGACGAGGCCAACGTGATCCGCCTCGTCGACCTCGTGCGAGACCTCACGACGCACTCGCAGTTCATCCTGATCACCCACAACAAGCGCACCATGTCGATGGCCGACGTGCTCTACGGCGTGACGATGCAGGAGCCCGGCGTGTCGAAGCTGGTCAGCGTGAAGCTCCGCAAGGACGACGAGCGGCAGACGACCGCGGTGGCCTGAGGGGGAGAGGGCCTCAGCGCCCCCGTAGCAGCCACCAGATCGCGGCGAGCAGGGCGAGGGCGCCGAGCCCGAACGCGAGCCAGCGCCGACGCTGCGAGGGCATCGCGGGCGGCGCCGTCAATGGGGCGTACTTCACGGGCGCGGCATACGAGGGGGTCGCCCGCACGACCCGAGGCTCCACGGGCACGGGCTCGGGCTCGGGCTCCGCGCTCTCGGGGACCTCCGGCGGAGGCTCATCGAAGAACGACGACAGCGCGGCTGGCGGCGCCTCCGCCGGGGCGCTCGCGGGGGAGGGGGCGGTCGCGCGGATACCACTGACGAAGCGGGCGCGGATGTTGGCGAAGGGCTCGATGCGGGTGACCTCGTCGGAGAGCTGCGTCGGGAGGTTGGCCGCGAGCGGGGACATCTGATGCTGGCGGGTCTCGGCGACGAGCTCGATGAGCCGCACGAGCTCCTGCTCCGGCGGCGGCCCTTCGGTGAAGATGAACGCCGAGAGCGCCTCGCCGAAGTCTCGCGCGGACTGGTAGCGCTGCGCGGGGTCGGGGTGCAGCCCGCGGTGGAGCATCGCGAGGAACGTCTCGGGAAGCTCCGGGCGGACGGTCGCGGGGTCCACGATGAGTCCGCGACTGATGCGCTCGAGCAGCAGCGGGAGCGGAGCGTCGGGGAAGGGCGGCTGCCCCACGGCGAGCTCGTAGAGCACGGCGGCGGCGGCGAACACGTCGCTGCGGGCGTCGACCGCGTGGCCTCGCACCTGCTCGGGCGAGAGGTAGGGGTACTTGCCCTTGATGACGCCGGCCTGCGTGGACGACGGGCGGTCGGCGGAGCGCGCGAGTCCGAAGTCCGCGAGCTTCACCTCGCCGTCGTACGAGAGCAGGATGTTGGAGGGCGAGACGTCGCGGTGGACGATGCGCAGCGGCTTGTCGTCGGCGTCCGTGGCGCGGTGCGCGTGCTCCAGGCCCTCGCAGAGCTCCCGGGTGATGAACGACGCGACCTTTGGCGAGGGCAGCGCGTGCAGGGGCTTGAGGCGCTCGAGGAGCTTCCCGAGGTCGAGCCCGTCGACGTACTCCATCGCGATGTAGTGGCGGCCCTCGACCTCGCCGAGGTCGATGACCTGGACGATGTTGCGATGGCGCAGCCGCGAGGTGAGGCGCGCCTCGTCGATGAGCCGCCGGGTGGCCTCCGGGTCGCCGGCCATGCGAGCGGGCACCATCTTGAGGGCGACGTGCTTCTCGAAGCCCGCGACCGAGCGGGCCCGCGCGAGGAACACCTCGGCCGCGCCTCCGCCTGCGATCCTCCGCACGATCTCGTAGGCCCCGAACGATCGGGGCAGCTCCCGTGCGCTCAACTCACCTCGCGCGGATTGTAACGGAGTGGCGGTCGCGCGCGACGCCCGTGTTGATCTAGACTTCGCCCGTGACAGACACCGTGACTCCGAGACCGCTCGTGCGGCGTGAACAGCTCCGTGACATCGGCTTGTTTGGGGGGCTCGACGACGAGTCCCTCGACGCGCTGACGCGCGAGCTCCGCGCTTCGCTCTTCGACCCAGGCGCCCTCGTGATGAAGGAAGGCGACCACGCGAGGGAGATGTTCGTGGTGCTCTCTGGAGAGCTCGAGGTCGTGCGTCACTCGGCCACCGGGGCCGAAGGGCGCGTGGCGCTGCTGGGGCCGGGCAACTGGGTGGGGGAGATGTCCATCATCGACCCGCAGCCGCGCTCGGCGTCGGTGCGCGCGCTGGCGCCGTCGATCCTGCTGGTGGTGACCACGGAGGACCTCGACCGGCTCTATCGCCGGGACATGAAATCCTACCTGCTGGTGGTGTTGAACATCGCGCGAGAGCTCGCGCGTCGGCTGCGGGTGGCGGACGGGATGATCGCCGGGTTCCTGTCGTCGGTGATCGACCAGAACCTCGGCTATCGTCGCTGAGTCAGAGCACCATGATGCGCTTGAAGCGCTTGCTGGCCTTGCGCTTGAGCTTGGCGCGGTAGCGGGCGCTGACGTTGCGGACCTTGTTCTGCTTGATCTTCTTGCTGGCGAGGTACATCGCGACACTCTCTCGATAGGCGACCCGGTTCAGGGGGTCGCGGTGTTCAGGGCGGCGGAACCTATCCGCGCCCACCCTGGGGTGTCAATGCGCGGCGGTCGTAGAGTTGTCTTGACCCCTTCCGGGACGGTTTCCTAGACTGCCGAGAGGCCCCAGCGATGTCCCCTGCCGACGCTTCCAAGAAGCAATACCTGCTGAAGTTCATCTCGGGGAAGTACCAGGGGGGAGAGTTTCCGGTGGCCGCCGATCGGGAGATCGTCATCGGCCGCTCCAACGAGCTCGACGTGGTGCTGGTCGAGGACATGGTGTCGCGTCGGCACGCGAAGATCACCTTCACCAACGACGCGCTCACCATCGAAGACCTTGGGAGCACCAACGGCACCTTCGTCAACGGCGAGAAGGTCAAGCGCGCGAAGCTCAAGGAGGGCGACCGGGTGCTCATCGGCACGAGCATCGTGCGGGTGGCGCTCACCGACGCGGTCGCCGGCTCCGGCGAGTCTCGCGAGGCCGAGGCCCGCGCTCGGATGCAGAGCGCGGCGCAGCGAACCTCCAACGTGAAGACCATGAGCGGCACCATCGACGAGGTGCCGCTGGTCGACCTGCTCCAGCTCTTCGCGACGAGCAAGAAGAGCGGCGTCCTGGTGATCACGCGCGACCCCTACGTGGGCAAGGTGTTCCTCCGAAAGGGCCAGCTGGCGTACGCGTCCATCAACGACAGCGCGGAGATCGGCGCGCTCAAGGCCGTCTACCGGATGCTGGCCTGGGACACCGGCTTCTTCGAGCTGCAGCCGCCCGACGAGCGCGAGTTCGACCAGGAGATCGACCTCTCCACCGAAGGCATCTTGATGGAGGGCATGCGCCAGCTCGACGAGAGCCGCCGCCTGCTCTCCACGCTGCCGCCGGTCAACGCCCGCCTCGGCCTCGCGATCCCGATGCAGCCGCCCCTGAAGGACCTCGACGAGCGTGAGCTCTCGGTGCTCCAGGCGGTGATCAACACCGGCCGCATCGAGGCGGCGCTCGACCGGGTCTCGTACACCGACCTCGAGGTCTGCGAGGTGATGTCGAAGCTGGTGTCGAAGGGTTACCTGCGCGTCGAGCCCTGAGCGGGGCGCTCAGCCGCGTCGGTCGTGGTGCGCGAGCAGCGCGAGGTAGGCCTCGACGAGCGAGGTCACCAGCGCGACCGCGGAGGCGTGCTGCTCGACGTCGCCGACGTAGCGGTCGGGGTGGTACTGCCGGAGCATCGTGCGGAAGGCCCGCTGCACCTCCGGCCGCGACGAGCCGACGGGCAGCTCGAGCAGGGCGTAGCAGCGCGCGACGGAGCGCTCGCGCATGCGGTCGCGCCGGGCCTGGGCCATCGCGGTGAGCTCGTCGTCCGCAGCGGGGCGCCCGTTTGCGGGGCGTCCGCGGGCGCGTCGGCGTCGTTCGAGCTCGGCGCGGAGGACGTCATCGGAGATCGAGCGAAGGTTCAGCCGGTCGGAGAGGGGCCCCTGCGTCGCCCCAGCGGGCCGATCGAGGGCCGTGCGCACGCCGTCGCTCAGGCGGTCCCAGAGGCTCATCACTTCCCTCGCTGATCGCGCAGCGCGAGGAGGCGATCGAGCACGGCCTGCGAGGCGGGGCTCAGCTCGGAGAACACCACGCCCACGCCCGGCGGATCGTCCTGCACGCGCACCACCTCGCCGACCCCTTCGATGAACTCCATCTCGTCGTGCAGCACGGTGAAGCGGAGGTTCACCTTGGTGCCGATGGCCAGCGGCGAGCGGGTCTTCAGGAAGGCTCCGCGCCGCGACAGGTTGGTCACGTACTCCTCGATGAAGGCATCGAAGGACTCGAACTCCTGGTTGATGGTGACCCGGTCTTCGGTGCGTCGATGATCATCGCTCATGGGAGAACTCCGCAGCGGGGCCCCGGTCGGGTCACTGCCCGACGAGGTCGAACTGCTCGATGTGATACTCGGGCCGCCCCTGCACGAGAATCTGCCGCATGTAGCGCCGCTGGGCCTCCTCGAGGTCCTCGCGGGCCTCGTGCTTCAGGCAGTCGACCACCGCGGGGTGCGCGTTGATGGTGATCGAGTAGCCCTTGAGCTCCGAGCGCTCCCGGCGAATCTGCCGAAGGATCTCGTAGGCCACGGTGAGCTTCGACGAGGTGTGCCCGTTTCCGTCGCAGTAGAAGCACGGCTCGAACAGCGTGCGGCCGAGCGACTCACGCGTGCGCTTGCGGGTCATCTCCACGAGCCCGAGCTCGGAGATGCGCACGGTGGTGGTCTTGGCCTTGTCGTTCTTGAGCGCCTCGACCAGCGCTCGCTCGACGCGCTCGCGGTTCTGCATCCGGTCCATGTCGATGAAGTCGATGACGATGAGCCCGCCCAGGTTGCGCAGCCGCAGCTGGTAGGCGATCTCCGCGACGGCTTCGATGTTCGTCGACGTGACGGTCTCCTCGACGTCCTTCTTGCCGACGAAGCGCCCGGTGTTCACGTCCACGGCGCAGAGCGCCTCGGTCTGGTCGATGATCAGATACCCGCCCGACTTCAGCGGAACCTTCCGCGCGAGCGCTCGCCCGATCTCGTCCTCGATGCCATACGCGTCGAACACCGGCTCGTCGCCGGCGTAGTGCTCGACGTCGTCCTTCCGGTCGGGCATGAACTGCTCGACGAAGCGCACCAGCCGGGCGTGCGTGTCCCTGTCGTCGACGACGATCTTGTCGACCTCCGGGCCGAACACATCGCGCACGGTGCGCAGGTGCACGTCGAGCTCGGAGTAGAGCAGCGTCGGACCCTTGCTGGCCTCGCGCTTGTGACAGATGTCTGCCCACAGGTGGGCCAGGTACGCGACGTCGGTCTTGAGCTGCTTCTTGGTGAGGCCCTCGGAGAGCGTGCGCACGATGAGCCCGCCCTTCTCCGGGCGCATCGACTCGATGACCTCCCGAAGCCGACGCCGCTCCTTCTCGTTGCCGATGCGCTTGGAGACGCCGATGTGCTCGACCGTCGGCATGTACACGACGTACCGGCCGGGCAGAGAGACGTGCGAGGTGACCCGCGCCCCCTTGGTGGAGATGGGCCCCTTGGAGACCTGGACCACGATCTCCTGGCCCTCCTTCAGCACCTCGCGGATGCCCTTGTTCACTCGCGGCGCGCGCTGAGGGCGCTGATCCTTGCGGCGCTGACCCCCGCTGGAGGGCTTCGGCGTAGGGCGGTCCTCGTCCGGGATGCCTTCGGCGGTGCCGACGCCGTCGTCGCCGTGTGAGTCGTCGCCCTCGTCGTCGCCCTCGTCGTCGTCGCCCGGCATCAGCGTGCGGAACTCCGACTCCGAGAGGGCGTCGTCGACGTGGAGGAAGGCGGCGCGGTCGAGGCCGATGTCGACGAAGGCGGCGTTCATGCCCGGGAGCACCCGGGTGACCTTGCCGAGATAGACGTCGCCGACGACGTTGCGCTCCCCGCGGCGCTCGATGTGAAGCTCGGTGACGATGCCGCCCTCGATCAGGGCGACCCGGGTTTCGCCGATGTCGACGTTGATGACGATCTGATTACCGACCATGGATTGAGAACCAAACGCTATGCGCACAGCGCCCGACTGCGCCGCGTCGAGGGGGGAGGGTACTCCGAAGAGGGAGGGATGGAAGAGCGAACGAGCCGGACGGCTCAGTTGGTGGTGAAGATGGCCTCGATCTCCTCGCGCACCGAGTCTTCGGTGCGGTCGAGGGCGATCGCGAGCTCCTTCACGACGAGGCCGCGGGCGTTCTCCAGCATGCGCTTCTCGCCGAAGGAGAGGGACTTCTCGGTCTTCAAGCGATAGAGGTCACGGAGCACCTCCGCGACGTCATAGATGCTGCCGGTCTTGATCTTGTCCATGAACCCGCGGTATCGGCGGTTCCAGGTCTGGTTGTCATAGGCGACGGTGCGCTCACGGAGGATCTCGAAGATCTCCCGGATCTCTGCCTCGCAGATCACGTTGCGAAGCCCGACGATGTCGGCGTTCTTCACCGGCACCATGATCCGGCGCTCGGAGTCGAGGATCCGGAGGACATAGAAGCGCTGCCTCGAGCCCGCGATCTCTCGCTCCTCGATGCTGACGACCTCTGCAACGCCCTGGGCCGGGTAGACGGCCTTGTCGCCCACCTTGAACTCCGAGATCCGTGCCTCTTGCATCGTTACTCCTCTGACACTCTAAAGACGGGATCGGCCCGTCACCGTGTGCGTCGGGAAACTGTTCATCAGCCCGAACTCATCCCGACAAATGCCGACGCTGCGTCGTAGCAACGACGCTGCGAGTGCCTGACGCGCAATGAGCCAGAACCATCTGAGCGGGTAGGCTCAGATTCTGGTAGGCGCATGCGGAGGCGGGCAAACTGTAGACGATTGACGCGCCCGCGTCAACATCGCCACCTCAGTTCGTCACCGAAGGCCTACTCTGTCAGCGCGCGGGAGCGGGGGCGGGGGCGGGGGCGGGGGTCGCCGGGGCGGTGGTCGCCGGGGCGGTGGGGTTCTCGAGCGAGGACAGGTCGGGAAGCTCCTCGATGTTGGGCATGAGGATGATCTCGACCCGGCGGTTCTGCGCGCGGTTGGCGTCGGTGTCGTTGGGGAGGGCGGGCTGGTACTCGCCGTAGCCGGCGCCGCCGAGGTGTACCGCCGCGACGTTGTTGGTCGCGAGGAAGCGCACCACGTTGAGCGCCCGCGCAGCAGAGAGATCCCAGTTGTCGCTGAAGCGCCCGCCGCGACCGAGCTGGACGTTGTCCGTGTGGCCCGCCACCAGGAAGTCACGCTCGCGGATCTGCGCGAGCACGGCGGCCACCTGACGCAGCACCTGCTGCCCCTCGGCGCGGAGCTCGGCGCGGCCCGAGTCGAAGAGGATGCCCGCAGGCATCTCGATCACCATCCGCCCGCGCACCGTGCGCACGCGAAGCTGCCCCGCGGAGATCATCGACTGGAACTGCGCGACCATGTTCCGGTAGGTGCTGAGCCGCGCCTCGGCGAGCTGCTGGCGGCGACGGAGCTCAGCCTCGCGCTGCTGAGCCTCGGTCAGCGCCGTCGCCTGCTGCTGCCCCTGGGCCTGGAGCTGCGAGACGTTCTGCCCGAGCTCCTCAAGCCGACGGGCCATGGTCGTGTTGGAGGACTGCATCCCCTCGAACTGCTCCCGCAGGTGGTCGCGCTCCCCCGTGAGGTCGCGAAGCTGCCCCTGGAGCGTCGAGATCTCCCTGAGCTTGCCCTGCCACTCGGCCTCACCGTGCCCGCAGCCGAGCACCAGCATCACCGCCAACGACAATCCAACCAGGCCACGAGTCACTGCAGATGCCTCCAGAACCCGCGAATTCGGGGAAGCCACGCTAGACAGAGCTCCTGGGGAAAGTCAACGAAATGACCCCTTCCCCAACCAAACGTACTTCGCCATGCGCTGTCATGCTTGACACCACCCCAAGAGACGATACATTACCTAACAGTCAACCTCATCACTGGAGGTCAGGTTCCATGGCGACTGCAAAGAAGAAGGCGGCCCCCAAGGCCAAGAAGCCGGCGGCGAAGAAGCCCGCGGCGAAGAAGCCCGCTGCCAAGAAGGCGGCGGCGAAGCCCGCTGCCAAGAAGGCAGCGGCCAAGAAGCCGGCGGCCAAGAAGGCTGCTCCGGCCAAGAAGGCAGCGGCCAAGAAGCCGGCGGCCAAGAAGGCTGCTCCCGCGAAGAAGGCAGCGGCCAAGAAGCCGGCCGCCAAGAAGGCTGCTCCCGCGAAGAAGCCGGCCGCCAAGAAGGCCGCTCCCGCGAAGAAGCCGGCCGCCAAGAAGGCTGCTCCCCGCGCCAAGAAGCCCGCTGCCCCGGCATCCCCGGCGGCTGCCTCCGGCGGCGAGGAAGAGTAGACTTCCGACCCGAGCGGCTCTCCCTCCAACGGTTAGCCGCGGTTGAAGGCGCGCATGGATGACCTCCATGTCGCGCCTTCAGCTCATTTAGCCCTTCATCCATCGCGACCCCGGCGCTGATGTCCCAGGCGGGCGCTTCAGGGTTTCGACTTCGACGCGCTGCCGCTATGGTGCGCGGTGGAGGTCACCCCCCGATGCGCTTCGCCTTCCTGATGGATCCGATCGAGCGAGTGCTCGTCGACAAGGACACCACCTTCGCCTTCATGCTCGAGGCGCAGCGCCGCGGGCACGAGGTCTTCACCCTCGGGTCGGCCGACCTGATCGGAGCGCGCGGAGGGGTCTATGGGACGCTCCGCCGGACGCGGGTGCGCGCGGTCTCGGCGCCCGGCCATTTCGAGAGCGACGCGCCCGAGGTGGTCGACATGGCCGCGCTCGACGCGGTGTTCATCCGCACCGATCCCCCCTTCGATGCACAGTACCTCTACAACACGCTCCTGCTCGAGCAGCTGCGGGGCAGGGTGCTCATGGTCAACGATCCGCGGGGCATCCGTGACGCCAACGAGAAGCTCTACGCAATGCACTTCCCGTCGGTCACCCCGCGCACGATCGTCAGCGCGAAGGAGGCCGACATCCGCGCCTTTCTGGAGGAACTCGGCGGCCCCGGCGTGATGAAGCCGCTCGATGGCGCGGGTGGGCGCGGGATCATGGTCGTCGACCTCGCGGACAAGAACTTCCGCTCCATCGTCGAGACGCTCACCCTCGAGGGGCGGCGCTTCGCGATGGTCCAGGAGTTCCTGCCCGCGGTGAGGGATGGCGACAAGCGGGTGCTGCTGCTCGACGGCGAGCCGCTGGGAGCGATCCTGCGGGTGCCCCGGGAGGATGAGTCGCGCAGCAACATCCACGTCGGAGGGCGGGTGGAGCCGTGCGAACTCGACGAGCACGACCGCGCCATCATCGCGGCCGTCGGCGAGCGGCTGCGTCGCGACGGGCTGTACTTCGTGGGCCTCGACGTCATCGGCGGCCGGCTCACGGAGGTCAACGTCACGTCCCCGACGGGCATCCAGGAACTGTCGCGCTTCACCGGCTCGGAGCCCGAGGCGAAGGTCATCGCCTGGGTCGAGGAGCGGGCGAAGGCGATCAAGTCTCGCGCTGAATGACCATTCAGTGACCGCTGCGGGTTGACACGCCGCGCAGTCAGAACCTACACCACCGCGGCGCATCGCAGGCCCCGACCGGATTCGTCGGAGAGCGGCGTTCTACAGCCTCAACCGTCAGCGAGGAGACGGCACCGTGAAGATCCTGGTTCCACTGAAGCGAACGGCAGATCCGGACAACGCCAACAAGATCAAGATCGGCGCCGGTGGCGCGAAGATCGAGACCACCGGCCTCGAGCCGAAGGCCAACCCCTTCGACGAGTACGCCGTCGAGGCCTCGCTCCGCCTCATCGAGAACGGTCAGACCAAGGCGCGCAACGCAGGCGACAAGCTCACGGTCGTGTCCTTCGGTCCGAAGGAGGCTGCGACCAACATCCGCCAGGCCCTCGCGATGGGCGGCGACGACGGCCTGCTCTTCCTCGCCGACGACGAGTCGCTCGACGGTGACCTCGTCGCCCGCGCGCTCGCCAAGGTCGTCGAGCAGCAGAAGCCCGACCTCGTCGTGCTCGGCAAGCAGGCGGTCGACGGCGACAGCAACCAGGTGGGGCAGATCCTCGCGGAGCTGCTCCAGTGGCCGAGCGCCACCTTCGCGATGAGCATGGAGCTCAGCGCCGACAAGAAGACCGTCATCGTGGGCCGCGAGGTCGACGGCGGCGTGATCAAGGTGAAGCTCACGCTCCCGGCGGTCATCAGCGTCGACCTCCGCATCGTCGCCCCGAAGAGCGTCGCCAACCACGTGACCCCCGCGACCTTCGCCTACCCCGAGGGCGCGCGCTTCACGCCGCTCCCGATGATCATCAAGGCGAAGTCCAAGCCCATCGTCGAGGCTCCCCTCGCGTCGCTCGGCGTCGATGCTTCGCTCAAGTCGAAGTACCTCAGCTTCGCGCTGCCGCCGGCGCGCAAGGGCGGCGTGAAGGTCAAGGACGTCGCGGAGCTGGTCCAGAAGCTGCGCACCGAGGCGAAGGCCCTCTGAGACAGGAGCGAATAGAGATGAGCAAGATCCTGGTTGTTGCAGAGGTCTCCGCGGGGAAGCTGAAGAAGACCACCCACAGCGCGATCTCCTTCGCGCGGTCGGCGGGCCTCCCCTTCGACCTGCTCGTGGTCGGTCACGATGTCGGCGCGGCCGCCGAGGAGCTGCGCGCGTACGGCGCCGGGTCCGTGAAGGTCGCCGACGACGCGGTGTTCGCCAACTACGTCGGAGAGGTGTTCGCGCCCACCGTGTCCGAGGCCGCCAAGGGCTACTCGGTCGTGGCCGTGACCGCGAGCTCCTTCGGCAAGGACCTCGCGCCGCGCGTCGCCGCCCGGCTCGGGGCCGGCCTCGCGAGCGACATCTCCGGCGTCGAGGCGTCGGGCGGAGCGCTCACCTACAAGCGCCCGATGTACGCGGGCAACGCGATCGCCACCATGCAGATCACCACGCCGGTGCAGGTGGTGAGCACGCGGCAGTCGGAGTTCGAGGCCGCCGCGCCGAGCGGCGGGGCGTCGTCCATCGAGAAGGTCGCCGCGGTCGCGGCGCCGCTCGCCGGGCGCGTCGAGTTCGTGAGCTTCGACGAGGTGAAGTCGGCCCGGCCCGAGCTCGCCGAGGCGAAGGTCGTCGTGGCCGGCGGGCGCTCGCTGAAGTCCGCCGAGGGTTTCAAGACCGTGCTCGAGCCCCTCGTCGACGTGCTGGGCGCGGCCATGGGCGCCAGCCGCGCGGCGGTCGACGCTGGCTACGTCCCCAATGACCTCCAAGTGGGTCAGACCGGTAAGGTCGTCGCGCCGAAGCTGTACATCGCCGTCGGCATCTCCGGCGCGATCCAGCACATCGCCGGGATGAAGAACAGCAAGGTCATCGTGGCCATCAACAAGGACCCCGAGGCGCCGATCTTCCAGCTCGCGGACTACGGCCTCGTGGCGGACCTCTACAAGGCCGTCCCGGAGCTTACCGACGCCGTAAAGAAGATCCGCGCCGAGGGCTGAAGCGCCCGACGCATCCTCCCTTCCACCGCGCGGATGGTGGTCAAAGATCGCGCGGCTCGCTACTGTCCAACATCAGCATGGCTCGTCCCCCGATCATCGCGGCGCTCGTCGCGGTCGCGTCGTCCGCTCTTCCGTTCGCCGGAGGGGCGCAGGACCTCAGCGGCTCGTGGCGTAGCACCCGCGACGACGTCGACGTCACCATCCGCGAGTGGGGCCCCGGCTGCGGCCCGCGGCCGTCGTCGCGCCGAGGCAGCGTCGGGCGCGAGGCGACCGTCCGCGCGACCGCGACGAGCCTGAGCGTCGACACGGGCGGCCGGACGCTGCGCTCCGACCGGTGCTGGAGCGACAACCGGGACGTCGCGGTGAGGAGCGCCTCGCACCCGTCGCCCACCCGCTGGGTGAGCACGTGCAGCACCCCGGACGGCGCCGCGCTCGGCGAGCGTGCGACGTACACCGTGTCCGCCGAGGGAGACCGACGGCTCACCCTCCGCGACGAGACCGAGTACGAGTGGAACATCCAGGGTTCAGTCTGTCGCGCGCGCTCGGTGATGGTGCGCGAGTACGAGCGCGTTAGCGCCGCGCCAACTCCTGCGCCCACTCCGACTCCGACTCCCACGCCGACGCCCACGCCCTCCCCGACTCCTACCCCGACGCCCGCTCCGACGCGGCCGACTCCTGAGCCGACGGTGCGGCGGTGCGCGCGGGTAGGCGCGGCGAGGGTACTGGTGGTGGCGCCGTCGCGTCGTAGCCTGCCGGTCGGAGGGAGAACCTGCTTTCGAGCGCGGGTGCTCGACGTCGCGCGGTGCGAGATCGAGGGCGCCTCGGTCGCGTGGTCGTTGCGCCCCTCCTCCGGCGCGGCGGAGGCGACGGTCGATCGCGGGTGCGTCGCCTCGACGCGCGGTGAGGGGGCGGTCGAGGTCGTCGCCACCGCCGGGACGCTCAGCGCGAGGGCCGTCGCCACCATTGTGAGCGAAGACCAGTATCGCTCGCTGGCCGCGGCGCACATCGAGGAGGAGGACGCTTCGGTCGAGGCGATCGATCCAGGGGCGGGGCAGTCGCTGGGCGTGTCGGTGCGCACCGAGAGCCCGAGCCCGCGCCCGGGCTGGATCTGGCCGGCGGCGGCGCTCCTTGGCGGGGGCCTCGCGCTCGGCCTCGTGGCCTGGCTGCTCTCGCGCCGCAAGCGCAAGCGCAAGCCGGTGCTGGTGCAGGACGAGGAGCCGACGACGGTGCGGCGACCCATCCCCGCGGCGGCCCCGCCGTTCGAGCCGCCGGGGAGACACCGGAGGGAGGCTCCGCCGGTCGAGGTGTTTCCGTCCGCCACGGACGCGGCGAGCGACGAGCCGACGATGGCGAAGGTGCCTGCGATCGTCGCGAGCGCGCCCCCCGCGGCGAAGCGATGCCCGGTGTGCGCCAAGGAGTTCCTCGACGGGTCGGTGTTCTGCACCGAAGACGGCGCGGGGCTGGTGGCCGTCGACGAGGCCGTGACGGCTCCGGCGGTGGTGGCGCCGAAGGTGCGTATCTGCCCCAGATGTCAGCGTCGCTACGAGCCGCTCATGGACTTCTGCGTCGACGACGGAGAGCGGCTCAGGGACGGATGAACAACTTCTTCCCAAGGGGCGCCGCCCTCGCCGATCGAAGCTTTGAACGCGCGAACACCGCGCTTGACCCAGGATTCCGCGGATCTCTAGAATGCGCGTCCACGGCGCCGGAAGAAGTGCAACGTCGCGCGCTTCAGTAGTCCGCAAGACCCGCGTCCTTCCATCACCAGACCACGCCAGGGCCTCGCACGGGACAGAGCCACATGAAGATCGAATGCCAGAGCTGCGGAGCGGCCTACAAGATCGCGGACGAAAAGGTTCAGGGTAAGAAGCTCTTCAAGATCAAGTGCAAGAAGTGCTCGTCGGACATCATCGTCCGCGGCACCGAGGCGGCGGAGGTGCAGCGACCCGCCGAGGACGAGGCGACCCGCGCGATGGACACCTCGGCCGGCGGCGAGGAGCCCATCTGGCACGTGGTGCTCAACGGCGAGCAGCAGGGGCCGTACAGCATCCCCCAGGTGCGCGACATGCTCGCCGGGGGACACATCGACGCCGAGACCTACGTCTGGCGCGACGGCTTCGAGGGCTGGCTCCCCATGCAGGAGGTCGTCGAGCTCGCGGCCGTGTTCAGCGCGCCGCCGTCGGCCGAGAATGAAGCGCCGTTCATGGGCAACGACCTCTTCGCATCGATCGCTCCTCCGGCGGCGGCCCCGGTCATGGAGGCGCCCGCCCCGGCGCCCGTGGCGGCGGCGCCCGCGAGCGACTTCTACTCGTCGCCGGAGCCCTCCCGCAGCAGCAGCCGCCCGCTCAACGCCGAGCCCGCGAAGGCCCGCGCGAAGGTAGGCGGCGGTGACCTGTTCGCGACCGAGGCGCGCGCGCAGGAGGCCTCGAAGCCGCTGTTCTCCGCCGCCGAGGAGGCGCCCTCGGTCGGGGGAGGCGCCGACTCGATGACGGGGCAGCGCAACGAGAACTCCGTGCTCTTCTCCCTCGCGACCCTTCAGCAGCTCTCCGGCCCGAAGGACGCGCCGCCGCAGTCCGGCTCGGCCTCGGGCGACTCCAGCGGGCTCATCGACATCAACAAGCTCGCGGGCGCGCTCAACGCGACGCCGGGGGCGCGCTCCAAGAGCTCGGTCGACGACATCCTCACGGTGGGCGCGACCGGCGGCCTGAGCTCGCCGCTCGCGGCGCCGGTGCTCGCGCCCGTGGTGGTCCCGGCGGCGGCGGTGGTGGCGCCAGTGGAGCCCCCGCGCCCCGCCGCGGGCTCCAAGAACATGAACGTCGCCATCATCGGCGCGGCGCTCATCGTCGTGGCCGGCGGCATCGCCGCGGCGTTCATCGTCAAGGGCCGCGGGGACGGCGACAACGCCAACCCCACCGTCGCGGCGAACACCAACCCGAACCCCACCAGCGCGACCCCGACGCCCAGCCCGGAGCCGACGCCGGCCCCGGCAGCGGTGCCCGAGGCCGCTCCGACGCCCACCCCCGCGGCTCCGACCGCGGCGGCTCCGACCGCGGCGGCCCCGGCCGCGGCGGCCCCGGCCAATGAGCCTCGCGAGCGTGAGCGCCCCCGTGAGCGTGAGCGTGAGCGCCCGTCGACCGCCACGGCCGCTGCGCGCACGACGGCCCCGAGTCCCGCCGCCGCCCCGTCGGCTCCGTCGCCCGCTCCCGCGGCGCGTCCTCGCCCCGCGGCGGCAGGGGGCGGCAGCCTTGACGACCTCATGAACTCCGTCGCCCGGCCGTCCACCGGCGGCGCCGCGGCCCCCGCCGCTGCCTCCACCGCGGGCCTGCCGGAGATGCCCTCGCGTCCCGATGTCGCGGGCGCCATGCGCGGGGTCGGCCCGGCGGTGCGCGCCTGCGGCACCGGCTCGGGTGGCACCGCGACCGTCACGGTGGTGTTCAACAGCCAGGGGCGCGTCAACACCGCCAACGTCGCGCCGCCCTTCGCGGGCACGCCCGTCGGTAGCTGCATCGCCCGCGCGGTCCGCAACGCGCACCTCCCGGCCTTCTCGCGCCCGACCTTCTCGGTCACCTTCCCCTTCGCCCTCAACTGATCCACCGCCGCGGTTGACCCCGTCGGGGGTCCTTCGCGATCCTCCCGTGGGTGGACCTCGCCCGCACGGTCTCGCTCGTCCAGCACGCCCTCCTGCTCGCGCTCTCTGTGGCCGCGCCCGCGCTCCTCGCCTCGGCGCTGGTGGGCCTCGTGCTCGGGCTCCTTGCGGCGCCGCTGCGGCTCGGTGATCCGGCGCTGACCGCGGTGCCGCGGCTCGTGGTGGTGGCGGGCGTCGTTGCCCTCTCGGCCGCGTGGGGAGCCGGGGCGCTCTCGCAGTTCGCGCGCTACGTGTGGGCGTCCATCCCCGCCTGGGTCGCGTGAACGCGCTGCTCCCGGCGCTGCTCGGGGTGGCGCTCCCGGCGCTGCGCGTCGTCCCTTCGCTCTGGCTCGCCACGAGGGCGCTCGCCCCGATGCGGGCGGGGCTCCTGATCGCCGCGGCGCTCGCGCTCGCGGTAGGGATCCGCGCGGGCGCGGGGCCGGTCGAGCCCGACGGGTGGCTGCTCGTCGCCGCGCTGCGCGAGCTCTCGGTGGGCGCCGCGCTGGCGCTGCTGCTCGGCGCGCCGCTGCTCGCGCTCTCCGTCGCCGGCGCCTGGATCGATCGGCCCTGGGCGGGGACGGAGGGGCCCCTCTCGCGGCTGCTGTCCCTCGTAGGCGCCATGACCCTGCTGGCCTCGGGGGCGCACCGCGGGGCGCTCTGCGCGCTGGCCGCGACCTACTCGGTGATGCCATCGGGCTCGCGGACGTGGGGCGCCGCGAGCACGTGGCCGACGGCGCTCCGGGCGGCGAGCACGGCGCTCTCGGCGGCCTCGACGCTGGCGGCCTCGGTGCTGCTGACCGTCGCCGCGATGGAGCTCACCGTGGCGCTGGCCGGGCGGGTCGGGCGGCCGCTGGAGCGGGCGGAGCTCCGGGTGCCGCTGCGGGAGCTCGCCACGCTCGGGGTGGTGGCGGCGACGCTGGGGGGCGTGACCGGGGCGGCGCGGTCGATGGCGCTCGCGGCGCTGGAGGCCGTGGCGTCGCTGCGATGACGCGTGTCCGTGGGGGGGTAGTCGCGAAGTAGGCACCGCCGCGGGGCGGCGTGATAGACGGGCGGGAGACCGTCGGCGTCGATACCCTCCATCGGAGAACGGACATGAAGAAGTTCAAGGTGCTGCTGGACGAAGAGACCATCGCGAAGCGCGTGCGAGAGCTGGGGGAGGAGATCACGCGCGACTACGCGGGCGCCGAGCACCTGGTGGTGGTGCCCATCATGAAGGGCAGCTTCCTCTTCGCGGCGGACCTCATCCGGCACATCGACCGGGAGCTGTCGGTGGAGTTCCTGGGGCTGCGCTCGTACGGCGCGGGCACCGAGACCTCCGGGGTGGTGCAGATCACCTACGACCTCACGCAGTCGGTCACCCACCAGCACGTGCTCGTCGTGGAGGACATCGTCGATACCGGCCTCTCGATGCGCTACCTGATGGAGAACCTCAGCACCCGGCAGCCGCGCTCGCTCAAGCTCTGCTCGCTGCTCCACAAGCCGGCCCGCACCAGGGTGACGGTGCCCATCGACTACCTGGGCTTCACCATCGACGACCACTTCGTCGTGGGGTACGGACTCGACTACGCGGAGAAGTTCCGCAACCTGCCGTACATCGGCGTCATCGAGAACTGACCCGGCGGCGGAGCCTCGCTCCCCCCCGCGGCCGAAGGAACACCCCACCGATGCCCTCGCGACTCGAAGCCCTGGAGATGATGGTCTCCCGGGAGCCCAATGATCCGTTTCCGTACTACGGCCTCGCCCTGGAGTACCGCAGCGCCGGGCGACTCAAGGACTGCGTCGAGGGCTTCCGCAAGCTGCGCGCGAAGTTCCCCGATTACGTGCCCCAGTATCTGATGGCCGCGCAGGTGAGCCAGGAGCTGGGGGAGATCGGCGACGCGCGGCGGTGGTGCCAGGACGGCATCGAGGCCGCCCAGCGCAAGCGCGACGGACACGCCGTGGGCGAGCTGGAGTCGCTCCTCGGGAGCCTTCCGGAGTGACCGTCTCGTTCAGCTTCGAGGGCGACGCGCCCGCGCCGCGCGACGCCGCCACCGTGCTCGTCGTGCGCGACTCGCCCGACGGCCCGGAGGTGTTCTTCGTCAAGCGCGCGGCGGCGGTGCGCTTCATGGGCGGGGCATACGTGTTCCCCGGCGGCAGGCTCGACCCGGAAGACGCCGACCCGGCGGTGGCGGCCGACCTCGAGGCCGACGAGTGCGCGCGCCGCCTCGGAGAGCCCGAGGGCAGCAGGGCGAGGGCCCTCCACGTGGCCGCGCTGCGCGAGTGCCTGGAGGAGTCCGGTCTGCTCCTCTCCGCCGGTGAGGTCGCGCCCGATGTCGTCGACGAGCTGCGCGCCGCCCTCGAGCCCAGGGGGCGCCCGTCGCTCGCGGCGCTGCTCGCCCAGCACGGCGTCACGCTCTCGCTCTCCGCGCTCGTGCCGTGGTCGCGCTGGGTCACACCCCGGCAGGAGACGCGGCGCTTCGACGCGCGCTTCTTCGTCGCGCTGGCGCCGGCGGACGTGAGCCGCGCTCGGCACGACGGCGGCGAGACCGTGGAGAGCGCGTGGCTCACGCCGAGAGAGGCGATCGCTCGCGCGAGGAGGGCGGAGATCGTCCTGGCGCCGCCGACGTGGCGGACGCTCGCGGAGATCGCTGACGCGCCGAACGTCGCCGCGCTGCTCTCGATGCCGCGCGATGCTTCGGTGCCGCTCGAGCCTTCGGTCATCGCCGTGGGAGACACCTTCGCGGTGCTGCTGCCCGATGATCCCGAGCACCAGCAGGCTGGCTCTGCGAGCGCACGTGTGGGTCTCCCTACTCGCTTCGTCTACCGCGATGGAGCATGGGAGACCGCGGGCTGACATAGGGGCTTGCGAGTCGGTGTCGCAGGGGGCAGCCTCGCGACGATGACCGACGTCCTCCGCCGTTCTCCAGGGTCCATCGTCCCCGGGTCTGCGCAGCGCAGCAGCGGGATGAGGCCGCGCCTCGATCCGAGCGGCGAGCCGGTCTATCTGGCGTCGCAGCTCGCATCGATCTGCGACGTCGACCTCAAGACCATCCACAACTGGTGTCACCGCGTCGATGAGCAGTCGTCCGAGGCGGCGCTGGATTCGTTCCGCACCGCGGGCGGGCACCTGCGCTTCCTCCAGTCGGCGGTGCTGCGCTTCCTCAAGCGCTGGGGATATCCGACGCCCGACTCGCTGCTGCGCGACCGCCCGCACGTGCTCGTGGTCGAGGCCGACCGCGCGGCCCGGCTGGCGATGGTCGACGCGCTCTCGATGACCCGGCCCGGCGACGACCCGGCGGCGCCCGCCGACCCGGGCGAGGCCACCGGCCTCTGGATGAGCCCGGGCGCGTACCTGCACATCTGGAGCGATCCTTACGAGGCGCTGATCGGCCTCGGCGAGCGCGCCGGGGCGGGCGCCACGCCAGACGTCGTGGTGCTGGGCGCGGGCCTCGGCGAGGGGGCGGCCCGATGGATACGCGCGGCGCGAGGTCGCATCGATGACTCGCTCCGCATCGTGACCCTCGACGTCGATCCGGCGCCCGTCTCGGACAACGTCTACCGCGGCCCGCGCAGCGCGTTTCGCACGCTGCTCGCCGACGCGCTCGCGGCCTCGCGCACGCCGCCCACTCGCAGGCGCGCGGCGCCGACGCGGCGCATCCCGATCGCTCCGCGCGAGCCCATCTACGTGGCGTCGCAGGTGGCGAGCCTCTGGGGGGTCGACCTCAAGACCGTACACGGCTGGGTGGAGAGCGGCGACGTCGAGGCCTTCCGCACGCCGGGCGGGCACCTGCGCTTCCGCCGTCGCGCGCTGCTCGATCTCCTCAGGCGCTTCCACATGCCCATTCCGACGGGCCTCGGGCCTCGGCGCCCGATGGTGCTGGCGGTGGTGCCCGACGCGGCCACCGTGGCGGAGCTCGCGCTCTCGCTCGGCGACGGCTTCGACATCATCTCCCGCGCCGACCCGATGGCGGGGCTCGCGGAGATCGGGACGCTCTGCGCCGGGGCCGGGATGCTCGACGCCGTGGTGGTCTCGCTGCCCGCCGAGGGCATCGACGACCAGCAGTGGATTCGCGCGGTGCGCTCGCACCCGGACACCAGGTACGGGCGCGTGGTGGTGCTCGGCGGCGACGCCGCGCAGCAGCGGTCGTGGCAGGCGCTCGGGGTGGCCGCGACGCTCGACGCCGGGCGGGCGAGCCTGGTGCGGCCGGTGCTCGAGCGGGTGCTGGGCATCGGCTGAGAGCGTGTTTGACCCTGTTTCTCAGCGAACTCGCGTCAGATCCACGTCGCCCGGCGGCGTCCGCTCTCCCTTGCGTAGCAGCGCTACGCGCGG
>Ga0207969_100090_pt1 | contig 62308 bp, 65 predicted proteins | sample LakWasMet25_LOW6_2_FD_183869 | JGI IMG/M metagenome (GOLD analysis project Ga0207969, IMG submission 183869) | Freshwater sediment methanotrophic microbial communities from Lake Washington under simulated oxygen tension - Sediment Metagenome... | ecosystem: Environmental > Aquatic > Freshwater >...
GGTGCCGCGGGCGCCGAGCTGGGAAATTATCTGCGGGACGTCACCCAGTGCCGCGCAGACGACGGCCAGATCGGGTGCCGCCTCGAGCTTGTCGATGTGCACGTGGGCGGCGATGCCGAGCAGGGAACGCTTCTTCGCCGTGACGGGAATGATCTGCCCGGGAAATCCGCCGGCGGCGAGATTGCGCTGCACCACCTCGGCATAGCGGTTCCGTGCATCGAGGGTAGCGACCACCGCGACCGACTTCGGATGGAAGAGGAATTCGAGATTGCGAACCGTCATGGTGTTCTTCGCTCTGCTCGCGTCGGCAAACCGGCGGACGCGGCCAATTGTGCCACACCGGCCCCGTACGCCCTGCTGCAAGCCCGGAAGTCGGCGCTGGCGACACGGTGCGCAGGATGGGCATGCGCGGGATCGATTGCCGGGGCGATTGCATGAATGACGCTGTGGCTTTCGCCGCCGCTGCAAGGGGGAGGCCGGGTACCGGGAGTAGCCTTCCAACGGTCGGCGGCGTGGTTCTCTCCTCCCACTTGAAGGGGGCATCCTTCATTCGATTGCCCTGGCGGCTGCGGCCGTGCAGCCGGATGAACAGACCCTTCTCGAACGCCTCGTCGCCCGAATCCTCTCCGCCCTCGAAGCCCTCGGCCGCGCCCGTCGCCTGGACGACGGGCGATGGCTCGGGTAGGCCGGCGGTCCTGGCGCCGTCAGCGGCAAGCGCGGCGTGCGCGTCCTATTTCTTCAGCAAGTCGCGAATCTCGCGCAGCAGCAGCACGTCCTCGGCTGGCGCGGCGGGCGGCGGGGGTGGCGCGTTCTTCTTCAGCCGGTTGATCTGCTTGACCATGATGAAGATGATGAACGCCAGAATGACGAAGTTGATCGCCACCGTGATGAAGTTGCCGTAGGCGAACAGCGGCACACCGGCTTTGGTCAGAGCGTCGTACGTCATGGCGCCCTTGTAGTCTGCCGGCGGGTTCGCCAGCATGATGAAGAAGCTGGAGAAGTCCAGTCCGCCGATGATCCTGCCGACGATGGGCATGATCAGGTCCTTGACGATGGATTCGACAATCTTTCCGAAAGCCGCGCCGATGATGACGCCGACAGCGAGGTCGACGACATTGCCCTTCATCGCGAATTCCTTGAACTCGGACACAATGCTCATTGCCATTTCTCCTCTCGATCAATAAAACTGAATGTCATCGACGCGATCAGGCCGCGTCGCCAACAAACGGATTTGTGCGCCGCTCTTTTCCGAAAGTGGACATCGGTCCGTGGCCGGAAATGAATTCGACGTCATCGCCCAGGGGCCAGAGCTTTTGCCGGATCGAGTCGATCAGCGCCTGGTGATTGCCGCGCGGAAAATCGGTGCGGCCGATGCTGCCGGCGAACAGCACGTCGCCGACGATGGCGAGCTTGGACGGCGCATGGAAGAACACCACATGCCCCGGCGTGTGGCCCGGCGTGTAGAGCACCTGCAGGGTTTCCTTGCCCACCGTGACCGTATCGCCGTCCTCGAGCCAGCGGTCCGGCGTGAAAGGCTGCGCGGGCGGGAAACCGAAGCTGCGGCTCTGCGCCACGAGCTGGTCGATCCAGAAGCTCTCTTCGCGCTGCGGGCCTTCGATCGGCACGCCCAGCATCGACGCCAGTTCGCCGGCGCCGCCGGCATGGTCGATGTGGCCATGGGTGAGCAGGATCTTCTCGATCGTCACGCCGACAGTGGCCGCTGCCGCCAGCAGCTTCCGGATATCGCCGCCCGGATCGACCAGGGCGCCCTTCATGGTTTCGGTGCACCAGAGCAGGGTGCAGTTCTGTTCGAAGGGGGTGACGGGAATGATGCGGTACTTCATGAAAGCTCCTGATCGGCCAGTCCGCGCCGGTAGTGGATGGCTTCGGCGACATGCGCCGAACTGATCTGTTCGATGCCGGCCAGGTCGGCGATGCTGCGCGCCACCTTGAGGATGCGATGATAAGCCCGTGCGGTGAGCGACAGGCGGGCCATGGCCTGCTTCAGCAGTTGCGCGCCGGCTTCGTCGGGGCGCGCGTGACGGTCGACTTCGTCGGGGCTGAGCCGCGCATTGGGCTTGCCCTGGCGTTCGAGCTGCACAGCGCGCGCCGCCGTGACGCGATCGCGAACCGTCGCCGATGATTCGCCGTCGCCGCGCGCGGCAAGGTCGGCTTCGGCGACGGCCGGCACATCGAGCATCAGGTCGATGCGGTCGAGCAGCGGCCCCGACAGCTTGCCGCGATAGCGGGCGACCTGGTCCGGGGTGCAGCGGCACTTGCCGGCGGGATGGCCGAGCCAGCCGCAGGGGCAGGGATTCATCGCCGCCACCAGTTGAAAACGCGCAGGAAATTCGGCGCGGCGCGCGGCGCGGGCAATGTTGATCTGTCCGGTTTCGAGCGGCTCGCGCAGGGCCTCGAGCACGCCGCGCTGGAACTCGGGCAGTTCGTCGAGGAACAGCGTGCCGTTGTGCGCCAGCGAAATCTCGCCCGGACGCGGCGTGCCGCCGCTGGGAAGATTTTTATAAAGTAAGAAGATGGTATCGCTAATGTAGAACATTGACTGTTTCGGACACCGAATCCTTTGACAGCGGCTAACTCAACAATTAAATGCGACTCTGCAGAAGGAGCAAATACCATGAACAAACACCAGCCAAAGCCTTTGCCCCAGGCGAATCACGATCTAGAAATTAGGCTTAGTCAGCAGGACGTGTTTACGCTCTGCAATCGCCCAGAATATAAAACATGGATGGCTCAACTGGGGAGCCATGTCGTACGCCTGCTTGGAACGGAGCCGCGTGTACGGTTGCATGCCTATGAGCAAGGAGCAGCTGATCTAGTTGCCGCAGACTTGTATTCCGTTGGATCGAAAGCGTCCGTAACAATCACGATTGCCATATCACCAGGGGAGGCAATTCTTTCCCCGCCAAACGATGATCAGCTAGATATAGCGTTACCCGGAACTGCGTGCGCACTCCAGTTCATTCAAGATTTGTTGAGGCTTACTCATCAGCTTCCGTCGCCACCTGCGTATTTTGAGGTCTTGCCCTGGGGAATGCAATTCGAAGAACGATGTGAGCCAATGAGTTGACTGTCGCGTTCCACCCGTGTTCTTCATCGAGCACCAAGTTGCCGATCCAATAGATCCGGATGTAGGGTCTCTTGTCCTTGGAACGCTCCAACTCGTCAAACAAGCGGGCCATGCGTGAGCCGTGGCGGCGGCTTTTGATCGTGGCAGAAGGAACGTATATGCTGATCGGCCGTTTATTGAGCTTGTCAATGAATGTAAGCGTTGCGCCATACCCATATCGCTTGGTTAGCCGAGCACCCCCATGGAAAACGGCAAAGTTGGTAGTTGGGCCCAATGCAACTTGTCGAAATGTCTCGCGAAACGACATCTTACCGACACCAGCTATCTGAAGTATTTGATCCTGCTCCTTGAGCGTTCGCAACTCCTCAAAGCAGGTCACAAGAGCTTCGAGACTAGTGGCCGTCGAACCAACTCCGTGTACATACTCCTTTAGTGCCTTGCGCTTGCTATAAGGATTCTGGATCGTCCGAATTCGCTCAAATTCGGTAGCAATCCCCTCGCTGTCGGCTCCGCCATCTGTCTCAGGAATTACAAACTTCGTGATGAGCCGGGTGATCTTTCTGCAAAGCTTTCTTCGAGCAGATTCTTGTTCACTCTCATCTCGAAGGGCTTGCTGAGCCTCATCCTGGTGAAGTGCGGCGTCAAGCTGCATCCACTCGCACGTCACATGATGGTCATCCAATAGCCTGTAATGGGGACTCATGAAGACGGTGTCGTCCTCCTCGGGAATGCGATAGTGGTTAACAGCAGTGACGCGAACGTCCAGCTTCCGGCAAACGGGATCGGAGCAGAGAAAGTTAAATTTCTTCCGCGTAGATTGAGAAAAGAATTCAATGCAAGCTTCTTGAATGTCCACGACGCGGCTGAGTTCGACGCAATACGCGAGGTCAATTCTGAGTTTTGTCACTGCGGTTCTCGGTAGCAGGGGACGTATGGATCCTTGAGAGGGCCTGACAAAAACACCGCCTCTACTTCATGCAAGTGAGTTCGTGCCAAGCTCATGCCGATTCCCTTCAAAGCGGGAATTTGCTGAATGGCGTCAAGCTCGAACTCTCCGTTGGCCGCCATATGCTGAACTCGCAAAAACCGCTTAGCGCCGTCGTGATCTCCAACCAATAGCTTCGCCGTCCCGGTCGAACCGCAGGATTGGCCTAGCAAGAAAATGTCAGACATCTTGAGTGCCAAACCTGCAATTCCCGCATTTTCTGGAATCTCAATTGGCGCCTCTGAGCAGCCGAGGCTAAGCACTCTAAGTTGCTCGCGTGGCCAGCCGAGGACGCCAACTGCCTCAACCGCGGCTAAGCCGACCGGGTTGTTTGCCCATATGCCACCATCGAGCAGGGATATCCCGCTTTGAAGGCGGTGCCCAGGAAGGTATGTCGGCGCGGCGGCCGTTGCCAACGCAACGTCCACAGCACGCTCCTTCCAGTCGGTCCTGAAACGTTCGTGGTGAGCGGTTTTGAAAACATGCACCTCCCTTCGCTGCCGATCGAATGCCGGTATTACGAGTCGCACCTGACTGTCGCCGAGTCGCCTATCGCCAAATGCATTTTCGAGAGCGGATCGTAGAGCCATCGAGTCATACTTCGGCAAAACGATACATTTCGCGCTGCGCTTCGTCCGCTGTACAACGCCAAGCAGCCGATCAAACAGCGACGGCTTGACGATAGTTTCTTGGCTGAAGATAGCCGGCCCTTCGTTCTCGTAGAACGCCAATATCTCTGCCGCTGTCATCCCCAAGCCGAGCCCAAGCGCGATGATCCCACCGGTCGAAGTGCCGGCAATGAGGTCGAAGTGATCGACAATGCGCTTGCCGGTAGATTCCTCTATTGCCGCGAGGAAAGCCGCCGGCAGCGCACCCTTAATCCCGCCGCCATCGATTGAAAGAATTCTTCTTGCGTTTTCCATTGTTCAGGTCCGGATGTTTGCCGCCACCCTTCCACTCGTCAGTAGCTAGCCAGTCTTCAAAGTAGTAGAGCCACAGTACCGCCCACGGAACAATCGTGTCGCTTATCTTCATGCTTCTGTTCCATTCTTCGCCGGCTGGAAGATAGAGACACAGACGGGCCGGTTGCTGCGCGTAGACGTGAGGCAATGGACGATCTCCCGCCAGCAGCTTCAAGTCGGGCTCAATGGCGTGTATCTGCGGAACATCACCCTGTCGGAAAGTGATCCTAAGCAAATACTGTCTCGACAGCGGCGTCGGCTGGGCAACGAAATCCCAAGTCAGCAAGCCGCAGTACAGGGAACCGTGGCCACTGCACGCAGGACTGAGCTGCAAGGCAACGAGCTGTTGTGCCGCGGTTAAGTGCTGAAACCGTGTCGGGTATGTCGCCTTTGCCACTTAGGTACCGAAGAACGTGTTGGGGGGCACGGTGACGCCGTGAGCTTTCGTGGCGGACAAACCAGTGGCTGAAGCCAGAATCAAACCGCCCGTTTTGCGGGCCGTGCCTACATTATCGACCGCGATGGCCATGGCTTTAGCGACAACATGCTCGCCGAACGTTACAGACAACTCGTCACGGACCTTATCGAGCCCACTTAGTCCAGCCAGTTGTTCGAAGTCGGCCAATGCGCGGATCTGCCAGTGGAAGAAAGCATCGGCCAGACGGCGATTCTCGTTCCACTTCTCTGCGAAATTCTCGCCTTGGGTCGACTCATTCCACACAAAATACCACTCTTGTCCGCCTGTCAGCACTTTCTCCACAAAATCAGGCATGTGCCGAACGACATCGAGGAAGACGTCGATCTCGGTGTCGTAGACGTTATTGGTAACGCAATGCTCGTAGCTCTTCGATGCGAGTGTTGTGATGATCACTGAAATTGGCGCCAAGTCGGAATACTGGTTGCTGAACCAGTGATCACGGTGGCGTTTGCACAGCTGTATTGACCGGCGGAGCAGTCCTTTGAACTGAGTGGGTTCGGGCAGCGCTTCCACCTGAGCTCGCGCCTCGGCAAAAGCCGCATCGCGAAGCAGGAGCCTAGGCCGAAGCTTGGCGCGGTCATCAAACTGACGCTGGTATCCCTTTGGATTCGAGGCCTTCCAAGCATTGCGTCGCTTGTCAGGTACCAATTCACCGCGATTCGAGCACAGGATATTCGGGATCGATGGGGTAATGTCCAAATGAAATTCATTGGCGTAGTTGATTCGCCAGCACCGCGGCTTTTCTTCCAGGATGTTCTTGTAGCGCTCATTCGCTTTCAGGCGGTTGCCAATCAATGCCTTTAGCGCCGACGGCGGCGTATTGGCCGAGAGATATGGAACATGGCACACAAGGTCGACGTCATATTCATCCTGACGAAGTGGCTTCACCGTCGTTTGAAGGCTGATTGATCCCTGCGGATAAATCGAGGCCTCTTGGAGGGCAGACTCATTCGAATCGGCAAGCCAAGTCCCTACTGCCTCATATCTAGCCGTGGCTGTTTGGTACTGAGTATCAGTGAGCTCCAACTGCTGGCAGATTCTCTCAAGAATTCCAGTTACCTGCGACTTACGCAGTACGACATTGATTGGGCTACGCATGTCGGCCACCTTTTGACTAGAGTTTTCCGAGAAGAGGAAGGGACCGTGTGGTAAGTGCATCCGCGGCCAGGTGAGCAAGGTAGGCCCCGCAGGCGACCAATAGCCCGTAACGGAGCACCTTCTGCCATTCCTCGACAGGTTGCCACTCATAGATCTGGTAGCCTACGTAACCGACAGTGACACCAAAGGCGAGGCTGTGAAAGAACTGCCTGTGATGGGGATGAATTGCCGGTTCGAGCCGATCCGGCAGGTTGGCTAGCGCAGCTGCGAGCCCTGCTGCGGCAACCGGCTTCAAGCTTTGCGTGCCCGCTTGAGAGTCGCTGTAGGCTGCGGCGCCGCCAACTACGGTGGCGGCGATTGCCATATGGGTGATACCGTTGGACATATTGGTTCTCCTGTTATACCGATGTCATCACGGTACAGGGGCTACGTGGACATGTGTCGAGATGCATGGTCTCGCCCTTGGACTGAGAGCAGGTAAAGTAAATGGGGTACTGGCTGTCGGACAATGCAATTTGAACTGCGGCTAACAGTAAGTAACCCCGCGCTTTCTAGCCTTTCGGCGGATAAGGATCATTGCCATGGCTGTCCCGGTCGCGGATCTGACCGTTGGGCCGATGGATGAACAACTCGGTCCCTTGGTTCTGAGATATCCGTCGGGCAGCATCAATCGCCTCCTGCTGAGTCGGAAATGTTCCGCTTACGCGCTCAGCACCGCTACGGCGAACAGCCCAAGCATCGTCATGGGGTACAACGTGGTGAGACGATTTCTTATTGCTCATTTTCAAATCCTTTCAGAAGTTGTGCTGACGCGTCCGTCGCCCCGCCAGTCGAAGCGCGGAATCGTCATTGAGTGCGCATTCTATCAAGCGTGCTAAGTTTGTCAAGCATGTACTGAGCGCGCTTGACGGATTGAGCATTTCCTCCTATATTGATATTGTTATGGAAGACACTAGGCACAAAAAGGAGGTTCCCATGCCAACCAAGCCTGATTCAGTAGCAACGGGGACACTTGGCGTGTATCTGGCTAGCATCAGAGCCGCTAAGGGGTTCACCTTGCGGGAAGTAGAGGAAGCGACAGGGAAGGACGTTTCAAACGCCTACCTCAGTCAACTTGAAAATGGGAAGATAACGAAACCATCGCCCCATGTCCTCCATAGCTTGTCTGAGGTCTATGCAGTTTCCTACGACAAGCTCATGGAAAAGGCCGGCTACATTAAGCCGTCGTCTTCTCGAACAAAGGAGACAAGACACGGTAGCGCAGCGACGTTTGCTATCGATAACTTGACCTCCGCCGAGGAAGATGAGTTGTTGCGGTACCTCGCCTACGTTCGGTCCAAGAAGGGCAAAGCTTGAGGAAGGCCGATGACAGCAGCTTGACACCGGATCAGTATCGCAAGGTCCGCAAAGAGGCAGAAAAACTCCTCGCTAAAGCTGATGCCATCGGTCGTTTTCCGACACCAGTGGAAGATCTTCTGTTGGCAGCGGACGTTGCCGTTGCGCCTGAAGACGCATTGAGTGAAGGATTCCTACGGACACTTCGGAAGAAGGCGAGTTCCGCGCTAAAAAGAGCGCTATCGAAAGTCCTTGGCATCTTTAGCGCTTCCGCGAGGCTGATTTATGTGGATGGATCACTCGGCAAATCCAAGCAAACATTCATCAAACTGCATGAGACGGGGCATGGCATGCTTCCGTGGCAGCGGGGGATATATGCAGTTGTAGAGGACTGTTCCCAGACGTTGGACCCTGACGTGGCAGAGGCATTTGATCGTGAAGCAAACAACTTTGCCACGGAGGTTCTGTTCCAGCTTGACGAGTTCATCAAACAGGCGCGCGACGACAAATTTGGGTTGCGATCACCGCTTACGCTCAGCAAGAAGTTCGGTGCCTCAGCATATTCTGCGATTCGACAATACGTCACGAAGAGCGGAAAACCATGCGTTGTGATTGTTCTGAATCCCCCTGAACTTCAACCGCTTGATGGTTTCTGCGCGTCGCTGAGACGCGTTGTGGCGTCCCCACTTTTTGTTGAGAGATTTGGCGACCTTACGTTACCGGATGTGTTCACGCCTGATGACAAATTTGGCGCCATGGTGCCGCTTGGCGGGAGGCGTATGACGGGCCCTCACGAGTTGGTAATGACAGACCGAAACGGAACTGCTCACGACTGCTTGGCAGAGGCATTCGGAAACCCCTACAACGTGTTTATTTTGATCTACCCAGTAAAGGCGCTGACGAAGACCATTGTCATTTTCTAGCTCGCCGAGGGAGTGCTCCCGGCTCCACCGGGAGGCAATAGAAGTTTGAGTATTTAGGAGTTCATTGGCGGTTAAGGAAGCTCATCGTTGTGCGGTAGAGCCACATGTGCTTTGGGCAATAGCTCAAGAACATCCCTACGTCTATAATTTCTCCGGTGCAGCGCCGACTACCTGACGGCGCTGGAACCTCTAACTTGGGAGCAGCGTTCTACCGCGTGATACCCCATGCCAACCCGAAAGATCACTCGGAGTCCCGTCAAGGTTACGGGGACCGCCCCTGACGGGCAACAATTCGAGTCCACTCTCGAAGAAGACTTTTTCGTCCTGCTTCGCTTCAATCGGTTGGTCGCCAGTTTTGAGGCCCAACCCGAGACGATCGAATGGCGAGATCAGGACAGCAAAATCCGCCGCTATACCCCAGACGTCCTAGTACGTTATCGGGCGGATTTTGTGGAATCGGCCAAATGGCCCCCAGTCCTTTGTGAGATCAAGCCGGATCTCAATGACCAAGCCATGTCGCCGCGACGACGAACGCCGCCTCGACGAGAGAACGAAGAGGAAAACCGGCTCAAATGGAAGGCCGCTGAGCGTTACGCAGCCCGAAAAGGGTGGGCGTTCATGGTCATACGGGAAAGCGAGATACGCACTCCCTACCTCGACAATGCGCGATTCCTGCTACGCTATCTGGAGCGGTCTGGGAGCTCAAAACACGAACCAGACCTCCTTCATTGGATCGAATCCCACGGCTCCGGCACGCTTAGTGAATGGGCATCTCTGCGGGGCTCATCCCTTGAAGTCAGGGCGGAAATCCTGCCGGCGTGTTACCGACTGATTGCGTTGCGCCAAGTCGGAGTCGACTTGGCGGTTCCCTTGGCGCTTGAATCAAAGATTAAGGTTGTATCAAGTGCGTAATCGGATAGCGCTTCGACCTGGCGAACTTGTTTTTTGCCGTGAAGAGAATTGGCGCATTACCCATATCGAAGATATGGAGCGAGTCTTGGCCGCTCGACTCACGGATGGTCGCCATGAGTTTCTTCCAATCGAAGACCTTCATCCGCCAGTGTTCGGCGCCGTTCCCGACCAGACGCTCGAATCAATTGACGTCGTAGCCGTATCCCAAGATGACTCCGCGACCCAGCCCGAGGTAACCGCGGGGTGTTCCGCACACATGGCGCGCCTCATAAAACGCCAAATTCGGACCCTGCCTTCTGAGCAAGCCATTACCCGGGAGGAACTCACCCTGCGGAATAAGGCGGTGAAAGAGTTTCAGGAGACCATCAAGGTTCTTGAGGCCCCACGAAGTGAGCGGCGGAAGCTCATCCAGGCAATGTGCAAACGGTTCGGCTACAACCAGGCTACTGCCTATCGCCGATTAAAGGTCGTCCAAATGCATGGCAGCGCCGATGCCTTGCTGCGCTCTGTCCGGGCTGATGCGGGACAATCGCGTCTGAGTCCAGAGGTGCAGGAAACAATTCGTACTCATCTCGCAAAACACCGCTTTATTGCGGAGCCCAAGACGCTTCCGGACATATTGGAGCTCATCAACGGGCATTGCCGGAAGAGTGGCTTGGACGAAATTGCACTTTCGACGCTACGAGGATTCGAGCAGGAAACTACCCTGAAGAAGAAACTCGAAGCCCAAGGGCGGAAAAAGAAGGCGGCAGACGCCTTCCGCCCGAAGGTGGGCCACCTCCCTAACAACGACTATCCGTTGGCCATTGCCCAGGTCGACCACACACCGGTGCAGATCTGCTTTGTTGACGAGCAGTACCGCCAGCCGATCGGGGACGCTTGGCTCACCCTGGTCATCGACACCTACAGTCGGATGGTACTGGGCTTCTATCTGACCTTCGAGGCACCGAGCACGCTATCGACGGGGCTCGCTTTGGCGAACGCGTTCCTTCCGAAGGAAGAGTACTTGCGTTCTTTGGACGTGACCGGCGACTGGCCTTGCTGGGGATTTCCCGACATCATCCTGGTGGATAACGCCGTTGAGTTGAATGGACGGATGATGCACGGCGCGCGGCGGCGCTACCGCTTTACCTTACGAGACCGACCTGTCGGCGCTCCGAACTTTGGTGGCCATGTGGAGAGTGCATTCCGCACTTTCATGTATGAATTAAAGACGGTACCCGGAACCAAGTTCTCCAATCCTGTAGAGCGTGGCGAATACGACTCAGAGGGCCGTGCGATCTTTACGATTCGGGAGTTCGAGGCATTCTTCACGGAGTTTCTGGTTAACGACTACCACCTTGGCAAGCATACCGGTGAGGGTATGGAGGGCACGGTACCGTATCTCAAGTGGAGGCAAGGGATTTTCGAGGGCGACATCCGGCCGCCAGCCGGTCTGCCTGATCGGCCAACTGACCCACTTGCGCTGAGAATTTCGCTGATGCCGTTTGAGCGGCGAGCCCTACGGAATGGGGTCGTCAGCATGTTTGACGAGAACTACCACAGCGGTGCCTTGACATTGTTAAGTGACGCGGTCGACCTCACCAAGCCGCTTGAAGACCGAAAGTTCGAGGTCCGTTACGACCCCCGTAACATATCGAAGGTTTGGCTCTACAGCGAGGTCACCAACGAGTATCTTGAGCTGTCCTTTGCGGACCTTCGCAAAGGGCCGATCAGCCTTTGGGAGCACAAGGCGAAAAAGCGTCGCCGGGGCGACCCTTCGGCGCAGTTCAAGGATCAGCGCTACGAGAGTAAGCTGCGCCGCGAGGGCATGAAAGCCAAGGCGGCCAAGATAACCAAGCAACAGCGGCTTGAAGATGAGAAGGAACGCCAACGGGCCGCCGGCGCCTTGGTGCAGCCGCTCGGGCCGCTCCGCAAATCACCCTCATCTGTCGACAAAAAGGCGGTGCTCGATCCGGATCAGATTAAGGCGCTGCGCCAAAAGGTGCGTGCGGCACCCCTGCCGCAAGCGATGTCCAGGAAAACCAATGATGACCGCTGAAGACCGGTATCCACATTTGGCACCCACAGCTGCGGAGATGGCGGATAAGGATGTTGAGGCGCGGATCGCCTACATCCAGCGCGATCGGTTTGTGCCTCACAGTCAAGCAGAGGAGATTTTGGGCGAACTGGAAACGCTGTATCGCATGGAGGATGCGGTTCGACCCCAAGGCCGACTGCTGGTCGGCCGGTCCCTAATGGGAAAGAGCACGATTCTGGATGAGTTTATGCGCAACCATCGTGCGAGCGACAACCCCGATGGTGAGGCTGCAGTGGTCCCTGTCGTCTCGGTGCAATATCCCGACCAGGCGAGGGAGGGGATATTTCCAGAGATTCTGGCTCGGCTGAACGCGCACGTGCCCACCAATTCGAAGTCACAGGATCTCCGACGCAACGCAGTTGATCTGCTTAGGCGATTGGGCATGCGAATTCTGCTGATTGACGAGTTTCATAACATTCTCGAAGGCAGTGCCTCGGCACAACGCAAGGCGCTCAACTCCGTGAAGTACCTGATGAATGAACTTCGACGCCCAGTGGTCGTCGCAGGGACCCTTGATGTTCTGAACGCCATCAAGTCTGACGATCAAATTGCCAGTCGTCTTCGTCCTATCCCCCTCACCAGGTTCGAGGACGATCAGCGATTTCAGGAGTTGCTGGCGGGTTTTGAGATGGTCATTCCGTTACGGGAACCATCTGGGCTTGCCGATCCGGTTCTCAGCACTCGAATCTACGAACACACCCTGGGGGTGGTAGGGCATGTGGCGGACCTTCTCAATAAGTCGGCGATTCTGGCCATCGAGGACGGCACAGAAATGATCACGGCAGAAATCATCGAGGCCACCAAGTGGGAGGTGCGCGACGATCAAAAGATTCGGGGTCTCGTCTAGCCGGAAATGCCCACCATTTACGGGCTGACAGGTCGGTGCTTACCGGTCCATCCCCATCCACTACCGGACGAGTTGCTTACCCACTGGTTCTTGCGTCTGGCGCACGAAAACCACCTCAAGGCGCAGGGACTGGCGGACTACGCCTTCGGACAGCAGAGTTCATTCTGGGCGAGAGACCAGGACCGCGAACCGTCATCCTGGACTATCAGTCGCCTGTCAGACCTGACCGGCCAAGATGTCGATGCGATTGAGGCGCTCACGTTGGCCAAGTACGAGACCGTCCTCTTTGAGCACCACAACCCGAATGGCAACACGGACTGGATTCTCCCGCTCGGCATCTACCATCGGAAGCGCCGCGGATTTGGTGTTCAGTTCTGCCCGCTATGCCTGTTTGCGGATCCGGTGCCCTATTTCCGGCGCAAATGGCGCTTGGCGCTTTCGACGATCTGCGATCAACACAACTGCCTGCTGCATGATCGATGCCCGGCCTGCCAGGCCCCGGTGATCTACTTTCGGAATGACTTGGGCCGCCGAAAAGACTACACGCTGACGAGCCATACCTTGTGCTGGCAGTGCGACTTCGATCTTTGCCGAGCACCAGCATATAGCCCGCCTGCGCCGGACGGGCTGTCGTTCGTCGCCTTGCGTTCGCTTGTTGCCTTCCACGACATCGGGTGGTGGTTTCAGGGCGATGCGACCATGCCGTATGGCCATTTGTACTTCGACGCTCTGCATCACCTGGTGATGTTTCTGTCTTCGGCTCGCGGGCATCGATTTCTGGATTTCATCGAGCAGGAAACAGGGTGGAGTGCCCAGATCGACTGCCCGTTGAAGCGCGAGCGCTTCGAACAGCGTTCCGTGCGCATCAGGCACGAACTGCTGGTGGCGGCGTTGTGGCTGCTTGAGGCGTGGCCAGATCGGTTTGTGCGTGCCGCCAATAACTCCGGATTGTCGCAATCGAGAATTCTCAATGGCGAGGCATTGCCATTCTGGTTTGAGTCGGAAGTTCGTTTGAATCTTGGGGCGGGATTTGCCATTCCCACTCCGGAGGAGGCACTGCAGGCGTCAGATCATTTGGCTAAGGTAGGCAGAGCCATATCCACTGCTGCGGTTGGGCGATTGGTGGGGAGTCGTGACGCACGCGCAGCCAGGGCTTACGCGAAAAGAAAGCCGGCGCCGATGACTGACGCCGAATTCCAGTGGGCAATCGGAAGGCTCGATGACGAGATTCGTGGGCTGCGGCCGCGCAGTCCGAGGAGGCTGATCCTGCAGAGGGACCGAACGATATTTCGGTTGATGCGAATCACGGGGTGGTCGGCCAGGAAGTTGTTGAGCCTGACGGTTGGTGATGCGGTTCGTCTTGCATCGACGCAAAAGGGCGAAAGAAATTGTTCTGGAGAGATTGCTGGAGTTTTGCTGATCTATCTGCGCGATATACGACAGCATCTTGTGGGAGAAGATAGCGGTGATGCATTATTCATAGGATGGCGACGTGCGGGGATTGGGACGAAAAACTGGAACGTGAGAATAGGGCGCACGCGTCTGCATTTCGGGCAAGAAAGCCAGGCTGATATTGGCCTCTACCAAGTATGAGAATTGCCGCGGCAAGGCCGGTGAGTCGCAGATATACGAGCGGATCGCCCTGTCGAATTTGGCGGTTGAATCCCAAGATTACCGAAGATGGCGTGTGTGAATTCGTGCAGACACCGCTGAGTAGCGCGACCTCGCTATATCCTTAGTATGATTGACGCATATTAAGTGCGGTGCTAGCCTGCAAGAATGGGTGGCTAAGTTTCCTTATCCTGCCTATTTAGGAGATATACCGTGTCGAAAGACCTCGCTGTTCGTCTTTCGAGGGGACCTTGGGCTGATCGTGTGAGATTCATACGCCGCCTGCGGTGCGCGAGTAAGGATTAACGGCGTTGGGAGAGAGTAATGCCCGAATATCAGGAAATAGACTTGCGCCAAGCAATCAATGCCATATCGGATGTTGTACAGAACCGGCCGCGACCACTTCGCGATTGGGATCAGATCTACATGAAGACCGGCGATATGGTGCTCCAGAGCGAGCTGGTGTGTCGGTGGGCCGACGGAAAGCGCTTGGCGTTCATCGGCGATGGTGATGCGATAGGAGTGTGTGTCGCATATCTCCGTAAGCGAGGAATCGTAAATTATGGCCCTACGCAAATCCGAGTTTTCGATTTCGACGAGAGGATTTGCGGCGCCATCGAGCGCTTTGCAGATAAAGAGCAAATCGATTGGCTTTCATCCTGCTTGTATAACTGCCTGGATTCCTTTCCAGAACTGGGACAATTTGACTCCTTTTACACAAACCCGCCTTGGGGCGCGAGTAATGATGGAGAAAGCGTCAAGGTATTTGCACAGCGGGGTATGGAGTCGATTGGTTACAGCGGCGAAGGTATGATCGTTATCGGCGATGACGACGAGCTGGATTGGACGAAGGAAGTCCTTGCCGCCACCCAGCGCTTTACGGTTGATAGTGGTTTTTTCGTCCAGAAGATGATGTCCAAGGTACATCAGTATCATCTTGACGATGCACCGGACCTCCGCTCGTGCAATATCATGGTACGTTCGCTATCCAATGTCGTTGCGCCAGAGAAGAGCGAACCGATCAATGACGCTCAACGCCTTCTGAACTTCTACGGACGCGGAACCGTGCCGCACGTCAAGTATGTCCGGGAGCGGAAACGCCTGGATTATGGCAAGGCACACGAGGACGAGTATGAGCTAGAGCTCTTGGAGAGCAAAAAATGACAGATATCCTGCGCCCGGACCATGGAATCCTCTTCATGAAAGTTGGCACGCATGCCAAGGAGTCGCTTGAGGACATCATTGCCCGAAAGACTGCCGAAATAGAAAAGGCCGGTGTGGCATTTTGGGGGTACGGGGGCAACACTTGTCACCCCCAAGGCATGGTGCAACCATTCGCCAAGGCATTCGAGGAAAAAGGCGGTGCGATCTATCTTTGCATGGAAGAAATGGAATCGAAGCACTTTGCGGAGCCACTTCGGGCCGACCAATATTCCGTTGACGGCACGACTTGGGAAGACATTAATCCTGCGATCAACGTTCTCGGTTCCAGATTTGCCCTTGTAATTGAAGACCTGCATTCCGAGCATCTCGTGCTGCCTTTGGCGCGGACTCAGGTTGCTGTCGGCAATAGCAGAGGCAGACTGGGCAGCAAGTATATAAAGGGTCGCGTGGACAAGGCATGCCTTGCGATCGATTCAGCACTCACGCAACCGATCGCACCCGATGAACCTCAAGTCGAGATCGGGTTGGTTGCAAAGATTGTGAAGCCATATGCCGTTTATGTTCGCAACCGACCTCGCTAATTCGCGAGCAATCCGCCGGCATCGTTGCGTAGGTCGGCTATGTAGTTGCCGAGACCTTCCATCCAACTTTCCTTCCCGACTTCCGGGCTAAGGCAGCTGAAGCACATCGCTAACGCTGTATCAATTGCTCGTTCGAAACAGACTGCATTTCGTATTTCTTCGCCGAGTCCTTTGGCCACCAATAGCAAGATTAGCTGCTCCAGGCAAACCAGTCGGTTCGTAAGATAGGCAATGCTTGGCAGCACGCCCTTGAGCGTTGCCAGCCCCCTGATTGCCCGCTTGTCTCCGGTAACAACAGAATCAAATGCACGCGAAAGTGCGATTGCGCAGAGTTGGCTTTCACCGTTGTCGATGGGCAGGTTGTGGTGTTGTGCCGCCGCCTCAATTTCCGCAGCGAACCGCTGTTCTTCTGGTGTGGGCTCAAGGATGCTGAAATTTGGAATAGCGCCTTTAAGCACATCCAGAGCCCTTTCTTTCGATCCCGAAAGCCGACCCCTGCGAATCTTGGATGGCACCACATAAATTGCGGTACCCAAGATGGCATAGCGGTTCGGCGCCCCTGGGACTTCCTGGAGCATAGCTTCCAGCATCCCATAGCACGCCCCTTTGAAGAGAATATCGTTATCGATCGCCGCCGTGGTCATCGTAAGTTTTGCCCATAGCGGCTTGCAGGAAAAAGCCAAGGTCTTCCGGAATAGCGGACCAATCAAGCTGTTTCCCGGCAACCGCATTTACGACCTCCCATGCTGGCTGGGGTTTTGGGTAAATGACTTTCATTGCTCCGTACGCTTTTTCCCAGTCTCCGGTCGAATGCCCAAAGCACAATGCCAGCGTGCCTGGCTCTGTCCGAACCTCTGCGGCTGCTTGCGTTACTGATTTTGCAAGTTGCGCTGCGCTGTATTTGCTGGCACTAGTCTTGATGATGGGTTGCGGCGAGCCGGTCAAGAGCTCAAGGGCATATCGGTCCGCGGCCATTTCCTCTTCGTCGCCGGCGTTGGCTGCCGCAAGCGGATCTTCAATATCGATAACACCTTGACCATCCTGCAGGTGTTCAAGTGCGATATGGGCAATCTCATGTGCCAGATAATAGGCAATGGGAGCGGGATAATTCGAATCCTTGCCAAGGAGAATGGCGAACCGTCCTTTGCACGCGATCGACATTGCGCACATGTGCTTGGTGGTCAGAGGAAATACACGAAGGTGAATCACCGGTATTCCGACGCCCCACGCCAAGCCAAGGAGATCTTGCAATCTTACAAATGGTTGCTGAGCTAAGATATTGGTTCGTATATCCATGGCCGCGGTCCCCACGATTGAGGAATGCTTTGGAGTACCAAAGAGCAGCGAACGGCCGATCGACGTTCCAAATGACATCATCGCGGCACGTTCTTCGGCGGTTTCGGCGGAGAGATTCTTGAACTTGGCTTCTGACCACACGAAACGTGGCACGTCATCAAGCAACGATCTCGGATCGAGTCCAAGCTTGCGCGCCAACGAGAAACGCAACTCCGTCTGAGCGGATGCAGACGCCTCCGCGTCGTCACTCCACCATTGCGGCCAAGCGGCGTTGATCGCAAATTCGCCAAGGCCTGCTTTGCGGAGCCGAACCCTAAGGTGATTTGAGTCCGCTGCGTTCTCCTTCTGAACTGGGCGACCAGCGTAACGTTTGCTTGTACATCAAACGCGCCTGGCTCACGGCACGAGCCGCTGAAGTGAAACTATGGGCTAAGTGAATAACACGCCCAAATGCAAAGTTTGCCACCGAATCTCGTCCAGCGCTCATGAAGGTGGCTTGCCGCCTTGATCCGTTCGCCGCACGGAAAACCCTTCCACACTAACGATAAGTCGCCGAAGTAGCTCCGCATGATCATCCGACCCGTCCCACGTTGCACGCAGTGTTTCGATAAGACTTCGTTCAGATGCCTCCCCACCATGCCAGGCAGAAGTTGCAATTCTAAAATATTTGCAAAGCTGCTCTGCATTTCTGGTACAGCTGGTTAGGCCTCCGATCGCATACCGCCGGACAGCGTGATAATTGACGCCAGACTCCTTTGCTATGAGCTTCATAGGCTTACCTGAATCCTTGATTCGGTCGCACAATACACTCAAGATTTCGCGCCAATCGTGTTGCACTTTTTGCATTTCCGTATTATAATTGCAAATATGGAAACCGCAAGGATCTTGAAATGAACGATTTCTCGATGTCAGAATGGCGCCGCGTTGAACGGGCGCACTCAAGTGCGGCGATTCCGAATGTCTTCTGCTGGACCAAGTTTGGTACGGAGTCTGGCCAGCCCGTTGGCGACATACTGAGGCGCAAGGAACTTGAGCGCGCCGCAAATCGAGGTGTTTTTGTTTGGGGCATTGGCAACTCACTGGGGGGAACCTTTGACATGGTTCGCCAAACAGAAGGAAACATCGAGGTTTTATTTTCCCCGATGAAGAGCAGGCCAAAATCAATCGATGTGCGACCTGGCGGGCTAGTGGTATGGCTGCAGTTCGAAGGTCTGGAGGGTCAGGTGGATGACTTGCCTGAATTCTCTCTGGTTGTAAGCAGAGCATCCGGTTCCAGTGGGGACGCAAAAAGGAGTCACTTTGCGTTGCTATGCGAGCGCTCAACCCCTCTTAAGCTTGAAAATAGCGCCACGTTAGATGCAACAAGAATCCGGAACTACGCGTCACTATCGGCACTCGGTGCATCCCAAGTGACGGCGCTCGTGCGGTACTTGGAAGAAATCAACACCGTACCGGAACGAAAGTACGATGTAGCCATGCGCGCAAATCTGTGGAATCGGGGCTTTGTTCGCCTTCGAACACCGGTAGAAGTTTCGTCAGAAATGCAGGCGGATCTCTATAGCGCATACGCGGCGCAAACAGCGGATGAATGGGTTGAAAGGGTGGCCCGGCTCAAGAGCAAGCTATCTGAGAGCGCGATGGATCGAGGGAATGAATACATGCCAAGGTCACGCAGCAGTCTCAACAAACGCCAGCCAAGCCCGCGACCGTAATTGCATTCTGCCCAAGTTGCGCAATCGGGCGCTCTGCATCGAGAAGGTAGACTGGCGCATCAAGCCGAAGGCCGTATTGAACAGCGAGTGACACTTGAGTCTGCGTATGCAATTCAATTTCGTCCTTTCGCGGTAGCGGCCTCCCCATTGAATTGGTTTCAATTCGCCGCCGGATTTCATCTGCAGACGCGTAAAGACACAAAATCACGTCAGGGTGCAATGTGGCTAGTTGAGCACGCGTAAATGGTGTAACTCGAAAACCAAATTCCTCCTTGGTTACCGGATGCGAATCGATAACAATTGGATGCTGCTGACGTTTAAGGCGTACCGTTTCGATTAATTGAGCATCAACTGCATCAACATCTTCACGGCGAATCAATAGCGCGGATTGTCGTCGCATGTCGTCTTCACCCAGATCCGAACCAGACGTTCGCTGACTAACGTGTCTTGCGAGATGCCAGCTATAAGAAAACCCGACCAGCCCCGGAACATTCTCCTCAAGGTACCGCATGAGCGTAGATTTTCCTGTCGCAGGGGCACCAGTGAGATAGACAACCTTATTCGCCGTGTCCTCACCTTGCCCCAGGTCAGCCCTACGCATGCCATTCTTGCTGGACATCAACCGCTCCTTAGGTCATATATGCGCGCGATTCTCGTCGTCACCTTTTCTTGACAGTACTTACTTAATACCAGATTTATGATAGCTAGGCGAACGGCAAAGGATGGCGGTGGCACTGGGCACGAGTTATGGGGGTACTCGCACTTCCCGTGTTGTTAGGGGTGTCGGCAGCATAGACTAATGTTGCCATACGCCCTTGCCGCCACCCGCTGAGCGACATCACCGGCTTGATAGGGTATGCCATTTACACAATGCCGACCCTCAACTGACTTGGGATTGTAGGCACACGAACATCACCGATATCGACAACATATCATTTGCCTTTGCGAACCACTCTCCCAGTCGCATCCCTCAATTTGGCAAATCTCTTCCGATTACGTTGAGGCAAAGGGAAGAATTCCCCGTCTTTCTACTCGAAACCTCGGTGTGTCGCATCGCCGAAACACCGAGGACTTGCTCCGTCGAAGAAACCATTGACACCAGACACCCGGTCGTTGAACATACTTCCATCATGTTGAAAACGCTTCGCCCCATCCCCGTCACCTTCAACCCGACCAACGTCAACGAAACGTTGGCGGGAAGGCGCATGTCCACGGGGTGACAATGCGCGATTGAGATTCCTGCTTCAGACGACAAGCCCCGCTTTCCAGCGGGGTTTGCGTTTTATGGGTTCCGATTTCCGCGAATGCGGAACTCCGGAGCTGTCTGAGGCGGATGCAGCACCGTGGCAAATGGAAGCGAGGACCCGCCGGTCTTCGTGATGCGGCAATAAGAAGGCCCACAAGGCTGGGAGAGAACCATGGAAACAAACTGCGGGTTTCAAGTTGAGGATGAATGGCTGCCCGAACGGGGATCCCTGATCCGGATCGCGCTTAACGGATGTCAGGAGCGGTGCATCGTTAGCCGCGGCCGCGGCTGGCGCCCTATGCTGTTGCTGGCCCACAAGATCCTGGCGGCCGATCACGACGAAACCCTGGCGAGCGTCCTGGCACTGCATCTCTATCTGGATGGTCGGACCCACGGCGGGCAGGTAAGTCTCCCGCGGATTGCCTCCACGGTCTTGACTCTGCTGTCCGGCGCCAAGCTGCCGCCCAGCGAGGCGCTTGCCGGCGTCACGTCTGGCAGCCGTTCGCGTTTCGCCGACCGCAATGCCCCGTGGCAGGTGCCCCTGCTACGCGGCTTGGCACCTTACGTCGCCGTCGCCTCGGTACCGGATCAACTCCCCTGGGTCAACCTACCTGTTTGGATGGATGTCGCCGAGATCGTGGTGGCTTATCGGGACAGTTCGGAGCTTGCCGCCAAGCGCGATATGATCATCCAGCAAATCCCCAAGTCGGGCTTTCTACGCGGCCGCGCCTCGTCACCGGGTCCGGACGTCATCGAGTCCCTGGCTGACGAGTTCCCCAACTTCACGCAGGTTATCGAACACATCGCGAACCAGCTTGCGATCGAGGCACTCGGCAACGGTCAGCTGCGCCTGCCGCCGATACTACTGTTGGGCGCGCCGGGCATAGGCAAGTCCATCTTCGCTGCTCGGCTCGCCAATGTGTTCGGCGTCATGTCCCGGACCGTCAACATGTCGCACGCGACGCAAGGGGCCACCCTGGGCGGCACCTCGGCCCATTGGGCCACCGGTGCGCCGGGCGAGATATTCAACGCACTCCTGCGCGGCAAGGAGTTGAACCCGGTCTTCCTTCTGGACGAGGTCGACAAGGCCGCGGGAACGGCTGAAGGTCGGAACAACCCTCTCGGCCCTCTTTACAGTCTGCTCGAACTCGAGGACGCGAAGCAGTTCGTCGACGAGTACGTCGGCGTTCCCATCGACGCCTCCTGGTTCACTTGGGTGGCCACGGCTAACGAACTGAACGTCTTGCCGGCGCCGATCGTCAGCCGGTTGGCGGTATTCGAGATCCGTTCGCCCACCCGCAGCGAACTGCGCCAGATCGGCAATCGGCAATACCGGCGGCTGGTGGATGGATTCGGTCTGGCCAACCACCTGCCGAGGGAGGCGCCTGCCGCGCTGCTGGATCACGTGGAGGTCAGCCCGCGCGAACTGCGCGTCTTGATCCAGTCAGCCATTGGTCGCATGGCGCGGGATTGCCTGGCCGGAAATGAGCTGCGCGTGATCACTGTGCCGCCCGCACCGGCGCACCGGAGAGGGATGGGATTCGTATGAGTCTCATCTTCTTCGACACCGAGTTCACGGATCTGGTGCAGGAACCGTTTCTGATCTCCGCCGGATTCGCCAGCGACGACGGTAGGGAGTTCTATGGCGAACTGGAACCGCAATTCTGGGCACCGTGGGCGAGTGCCTTCGTGCAGGCGAACGTCGTCCCGCTCCTTGACCAGGTCACCCACCGGCGTGGCGGGCTGCCCCCCTTCACCCTGACTGGGCTGGCGAAGGCGATCCGGGGGTGGATCGAGGGGCAGCCGGGCGAGGTGGTGCTTGTCTCCGATTCACCGGGTTACGACCTGGCGCTATTGCTCAATGTGTTCGACGAAGCCAACGAGCCGTGGCCTCGCAATACCGAAAGGAGGGCGCGCTGCTTGTCGTTGTGCAGCGAGGCTGCGGCGCATACCTATCACAAGGAGTTCAGACGCATTGGACTGCCCCAGCACCATGCGCTTGCTGACGCAAAAGCACTGCGCGCGGCCTGGTCAGCGCATGGCTGGGTGCAGGATTGATCGGAGCAACGCATTGACTGTTGGGCTTGAATAAACTGGTTTACGGGTGAACGGATGGGATTGCTATGCGAATATTGGTATTGAGTGACCTTCACCTCGAGTTCCGCGGCCTGCAGCCCGCCTATGTTTGTCACACCTGTGGCGAACGTCATCGTCACGGCGAGTGGACTGACGGCTCAACCTGGCATCAGGGACGCTGCGACGTCTGTGGGGTGGACGAGACCGGCGTCACTACGCCGGACGGCTGCGGCTACCTGCGTAGCGACTGGAATCTGGCGCTGCCGGATCCGGACCGGTACGACCTGGTGATCCTGGCGGGTGACATTCATTCGCACACACACGCCATTCCCTGGGCCGCTCGGACGTTCTCGAAGCCTGTGATTTATGTGCCCGGTAATCATGAGTTCTATGACAGCCACCTTCATGGGATGAGCGTTCAACTGAACCAGTGCGCGCAGGAGCACCCACACGTCCACCTACTGGACAACAGCAGCGTGGTGATCGATGGCGTTCGATTTGTCGGTGCCGTGCTCTGGACCGACTTCATGCTGTTCGGCAATTCGATGGACATGATCGGCCGGTGCTTGCGGGAAGCCAAGCTCCACATGCGGGATTTCAGCACAATCCGCTTTGGAAGCACGGGCTGGATGCTGCCTGCCGACTCCGTAAAGCTATTTCGGGTCTCCGCGATGTACCTGCGCGAAGAACTCGGAAAGCAGTTCGATGGCCCCACCGTGGTGGTCACGCATCACTTGCCGTCCATGAAATCCGTGGCCGATCGATTCAGGAAGGATTCCCTGTCGGCGGCTTTCGCGTCGAATCTCGATCGCGTGGTGGCCAAGGCCGACCTTTGGGTGCATGGCCATACCCACGACTCGTTCGACTACCGCATAGGTCGATGCCGCGTGGTCTGCAACCCCCGCGGCTATCCGAACTCGCGGATGAATCGCTACGAGAATCCCGCCTTCGATCCGGCAAAGATCATCGAGCTCGGTGCGTCGTCGCGGAAAGTGAGGGGTCGGTCATGAAACTGCATGTGCTGAGTGACATCCATCTCGAATTCCAGAAATGGCCTCGGGATTGGGATCTGGCGTCCATTGATTGCGATGTGCATATCCTTGCCGGCGACATCGGCTCAGGTTTTCAGGGTCTGGACTTTGCCCTCAAACGCGTCGGCAAGCCGGCGATCTATATCTGCGGCAACCACGAGTTATACGGCCAGCGGACAGTACGGGGGTGGTGGCACAAGGCCCGGGAGAAACTCGCTGGCAGTCCAGTGCATCTGCTGGAGAACGAGAGCATCGTCATCGGCGACGTGCGCTTTCTGGGTTGCACGCTATGGACCGATTTCGCGTTGTTGGGGGATGAGCGCCAGGAGGCGGTCGGTCGTCTCGCGGAAAGGGAGATGAGCGACTTCGGCAATATCTTCCTGACACGGCGCGGGCCGATCAATTTCGACGCGGATCCTTACGCCTTCGGCTTTACCCGACGTCGATCCGGGGATCGCCTGACGTTGCGCCATGTGGCTGCCCTGCATCGGCAAAGCCGTGACTTCCTCGAGGCCGAGTTGCATAAAGTGGGGCCCTGGAACAAGACCGTGGTCGTGACCCATCACGCGCCCAGCGTCAATGGCATTGAACAGGAATCGGCGGATGAACTGGATGCGGCCTATGCGAGTCATCTGGATTCGTTGGTGGCCCGGGCCGACCTATGGATACATGGCCATGTGCATCGAGCTCGGGAGTATGCCGGCACATTGGGTGGACGGGTGGTGCAGAACGCGCGCGGGTATGCGGACTCCGGACTCGGTAAGATCTGTGGGTTCCAATGGAACAAGGTGATCGAGCTATGAGCGCCAAACAACCGGACGACGAAGGCGCCGAAGCCCAAGTGCCCTCGGCACAGGGCGCGGCCTTGCAGGCAATCATTCCGACCTGCCTGGCGGACATCATCCGGCAAAACCAGGGTGAGGCCAGCCTGTATCTCACGAGCGAGCTGCAACTGGCCGACCTTACCGGCCCGGTGACCGCGCTCAAAGTGCGGGACGAATTGATGAACTGGCGTTTCCTCACTCTGCAGATCCATTCCGACCAATTGCAAAAGCGGAATATCTACGTGCTCGGCCTGCGCGCCGGCCGTATCCCGATGATGACGTCGTCGGTGCGCCGGATCGATTTCGACCAGGGTCTCATACAGACGAAGAACAGTGTCTATCGGCTACGGATGGATGCCCGTGGAGCCGGTGAGCCGCCGACGGAGCAACTTATCCACATCTGTGCGACATTCAATGACTGGGGCATCGGCCCGACGCTGGGTGTTCCGCCGTTCTTTTACTGAAAGAATGCCATGAGCCGACAGCTGCTGTTCCTGGACATCGACGGTGTCATGCACGGTGTCGATCACATCTAGGTCACCTGCATGAGGCGTAAAGCAGCTGTTGCGCCCCGAGTACATTGAATCGCCCTGGACCCTGTAGCCGTTCCGAAGCCTTATTAGCCAAATTCTGGCCGAACCTCCAGCAGAGTCATGCCGTCACTTACCGCCTGCCCGATACGTTGGCGAGCTGCCAAGTCTAGAATAACAATGCAGCCGGCAGACGCCCAGCCAGGGAATATGGCGCTGTCCCCGTGTATGAAGAATCCGGTTCTCCCGAGCATGTCGTTCCCAGGGTCCGGGGCGATTCATCCTGCATGGTCACCCCCTGCTTCCTGCAGGCGATGAGTTCGCCTCCCGGACGTCGTCATTGCGACCACTCCGATGAACATCAGCGCATTTCACTTTATCCAAGAGATCAAGAACACCTACCTCGATCTACTTCATGCCATTCGCTTGCTCAGCCGACTTTGGCGGTCCGAAGGGAACTGTTAATTCGAATGCAGTAATCCCGTGGCTCGACCGTCCCAGAATCTCGCCACCGTGAGCACGCGCAATCGAGCGAGTAATCGCCAAGCCCAAACCCGCGCCTTCACCAAGATACTGTCTGGAAGTATCTACGCGATAAAACCGGTCAAATAGCCGTTCCATATGCTCTGCCGGAATGGTATCCCCGGTATTCTCGACCACGAGCTTCGCCACCTTCCGATCGCTGTCGTCGATTCGAACAGCGACGCGTCCGCCGTGTGGTGTATGGCGAACGGCATTGGATATCAGGTTGCTGATAGCTCGTCGGATCATCAGGCGATCACCCCACACTACACCGCTTCCTAGGCATCCCAACTCGATGTGCTTTTCGTCGGCGAGAACTCCGTAATACTCCAGCAACCCTTCAGCCTCAACGGCCAGATCAACCGGCTCGCGGTTGGGGACGATCAAGTCATTTTCGGACTTGGCGAGGAAGAGCATGTCGGCGATCATGCGCGACAGACGCTCGAACTCTTCCACATTGGAGGCCAAAACGTCGTGGTATTCCTCCCCCGTCCTGGCCTTCGACAGCGTTACCTGCGTTTGCGTCAGCAAATTGCTGACCGGGGTGCGCAGCTCATGGGCCAGGTCAGACGAAAAGTCCGAGAGTCGCTGAAATGAATTCTCCAACCGGGCCAGCATCTGGTTGAGGGTTTCGGTAAGATCCGCCAGTTCGGTTGGAATCGAGTCGGTAGGAAGCCGGGCGCTGAGTCGATTCGCGGTTATGCCCGCTGCCTCACGTTTGATTGCCTGGAGGGGCGCGAGGCCGCGCCGAACGGCAGCCCAGCCAAGAACACCCGTCAGGAGCGCTGCCAGGATTACGACCGACCACAGGGTGATCCGGAATGAGCTCATGAAGTGCTCGTGATGGGAAATATCGGTTGCCACTGCAACTACAGCAGGTGGAATGCCGCTGATGCCTGTTTGCGTCCGAGCGGCAAGTCCGCGGAAAGGCTTACCCTGCTTCGATTTCCAGACTGTTGGGCGAGCGGGAATGCCCAATATCTGCCGATCCAGCAATGCTTGAGGAAAATCCGCTTCGCGCGTGGCAAAAAGCGTCTTGCCATCCGGCCCCACGACGAGGACCTCCAATGCGTGGTGCCCGATCAGGGAATCGTCGAGTTGCTGCGAGATGGAATCAAGGTCGCGCTTGGAATGCACCTTTTCAAGAGCGTGCCGGGCCAGTTCCAGCTTGCCAGAGAGAACTTCCATGTCTTGCTCTTCGAAATGCTGCTCTACCGAGCGGCCGATCAAGAAACCCAGTAACAGCAGAACCGCTGTCGAGGCTGACGCGAAGAGTAGTGTCAGACGGAAGGTAATCGACTTTTGCCCGCTCAATCGCATCCAGGCATCTCCAGCACGTAACCCATGCCACGCACGGTACGGATGAGCTTGGGCTCGAATCCATCATCCACTTTTGCTCGCAGGCGCCTGACTGCGACTTCGATCACATTAGTGTCGCTGTCAAAATTCATGTCCCATACTTGCGATGCGATCAGCGACCGAGTTGCCACCTGATCACCAATGGCCGATCAGGCATCAAGGCATCGCTCCAGCCACCGACAATTAGCCCTCAGGACGCGACTTCAAAGTATCCAGGATTTGCCCATCGTGAATTGAGATAATCAATAAATTCGGCACCGACAATCGGTCCGAACACTCCGCCGGCGCATGGCGGCAGCCCCAATTCTTCGACGGCGTGGACTCCACACGCATACTGAATCCGGTCCCGAATCGTCTCCGCTACTTTTACCATAACCGCACCTGACAGGTAGGTTGCGTAGTCATGAATTCTATGCGTTTAGCAACGGGACCTCGAACGTTCGCGAACACGGCAATGGCATAGGTGTCATCGCCAGTCGGCTCGCCTGTCAGCTTCCCCGGTAGACCGGGTTCTCGACAACATAAACCGTGATACCGTCATCTCCCGGAATGACCTTCGAGAGCGGGAACGGCGCGGTGCCGAGCGTATCGAACATCCATGTGACGCTTTTGCCGCCGACATTGATCTGGACGGTTTCGAGACGCGTGACATTCAGGTATTTGGTACCGCTGTTGATAGTCACCACCCGCGCGGCAGGGCCGGACGCAGCGTACCCGTAGGGAGCAAGCTGATTGGCGGTCGGTTCGCCCCTGGTTTCAAGCATGTGCGACAGCCAGTGGCCGCTTTCCGGTTCGGAGCTGTCCGTGTGGGCCAGCGCATTTGTTGCACCTGCGGCGGCAACTGTTGCAATCAAAGCTAGTTTGGTAAGTTTCGTTTTCATGGTTCTCTCCTGGAGATGTTGGGTTGGTTCCACCGGGCATTTTTCGTCCGACGGTGATTCCATCTTAGGAGCCGCATACCAACAGGAAGGTGACCAAGAAATTACACTTCAGTCAGCTTTCCGTTGGCTAACAAGCGTCAACAGAACGGCCGGGCTCCTTGCAACCATCTCAATACACTCACCGCGGGAATGGCTGCCTAGGAAAACGTACGAGAAAAGCACGAGGTTCCAGGTCGGCTTCACGGCCATGACGACCCCGACGAGAACATCTTTTCGAAAGTCCTTGTCGACATCACGCGCCCGCTCGAAGCTTTGCGTCAAATGGAGCGGGAGGAACAATTCCGGCCCAGCCGTCGCCAGTTACTATGTCACTGTCGTTTCCGTCCCGCTTTCTTTAAACCAGTGGGCGCAGCCACCGCACGCCTCACTCAGAAGTCGGCGCTGGCGGGACCGCGTCGTAATACTAGTGTCACCTTGTCACCCGGGCATTGCGCAGAGAGCCTCGCTGGCTGTCTCTCCCTTTGGCGCGGCGCAGGTGATTGGGTACGCCGAATTTGTTTTCTGCCGAGGGACGCGCATTCTGCGCCAGTTCGTTGAGAATGCCGCAATGTCCGGCATCCTGCGCGACCTGACATAGCTCGCGCAGTCCCTTGAGGTGCCGTTCCAATTGGCGCAACTCGCGAATGCGATTGGCGACATGGCCAATGTGCTCGTCGAGCAGCGTATTGACCGCAGCGCAGTTCTCCGCGGGCGAATCCTTGAAGCGGAGCAGCGCCCGGATTTCGTCGAGGGTCATGTCCAGGCTGCGGCAGTTCCGGATGAACGACAGCCGCTCGGCATGAGCGTTCCCGTAGATGCGGTAGTTGCCTTCGGTGCGGGCGGTTTCCGGCAGCAGACCTTCGCGTTCGTAATAGCGGATGGTTTCGACCTGGGTGCCGGTAAGGCGGGCGAGTTCTCCGATTCTAATGCTCATCTTGCGGCTCACTTCCTGGCGCGCTGCCTGAAGAAACAGTGCCTACATTGTAATCGCTTGACTCTATAGCCACTACAGGGTTTCAAATATTCGGAAAGCAAAGAGGCTTTCCTATGATTCAGTCCTTACCCCATCGCAATTCCCCGGCCGAATCCGCTGCCTGCGGCTGTGGTCACGGCTGCGCGGCCACCGCGTCCCAGATCGTTGCCGCCCCGGTTATTCCGCTCAAGACGGGCGCCACCGTGCTGTTGATTCCGTCCATGGACTGTCCGTCCGAGGAAAACGACATCCGTCGCGCGGTGACCGGCATCAAGGGAATCCGTTCCCTCGGCTTTGAACTGTCGGCGCGGACGATATCGATAGATGCGTCCACGGAAGCCCTGGATGCGGCCTTGGCCGCCATTCGCAAGGCCGGCTTCGACCCCCGGCCGCTGACGCCGGGCGCCGACGGGACGCCGGCCGCGGCCGGCGTGACCGGTGGCATGGGTGATCTGCGGCGGGCAATCCTCGCGCTGGGGCTGGCGGTGGGCGCGGAAGCATCGAATTTCCTCGCGCCCGACACCCTGCCTTTCGTGGCCCTGGGTATGGCGCTGGCCGCTGCTGCAATCTGGCTGTCTGGTTTCTCCACTTACAGCAAGGGTCTGGCCGCATTGCGGCGTGGCCAGTTGAACATGAACGCACTCATGGGCGTGGCGGTGACGGGCGCCTTCCTGATCGGCCAGTGGCCCGAGGCGGCCATGGTCATGGCGCTGTACGCCATCGCCGAACTGATCGAGGCGCGCTCGGTGGATCGGGCACGCAATGCCATCAAGGGCCTGCTCGACCTGACACCCGACACGGCGCAAGTCCGCCAAGCCGATGGCATGTGGCTCGAAATTTCGGCTGGGCAGGTGGCGCTCGATTCCGTCGTGCGAGTCAAGCCGGGCGCACGGATCCCGCTCGACGGCCGCGTGACGGCGGGTACGAGCGCGGTCAACCAGGCGCCCGTGACGGGCGAAAGCATTCCGGTGGACAAGGCCGTCGGCGACATGGTGTTCGCCGGCACGATCAACGAAACCGGCATGCTGGAGTTTCGGGTCACCGCCGCCGCCGCCGACACCACCCTGGCGCGCATCATCCACGCGGTGGAACAGGCGCAAGGAACACGTGCGCCGACGCAGCGGTTCGTCGATCGTTTCGCCGCCATCTACACGCCGGCCGTCTTTGCCATCGCGGTGGCGGTAGCCCTGCTGACCCCCTGGCTGCTCGGCTGGGGCTGGATGCCGGCGCTCTACAAGGCCTTGGTGCTGCTGGTCATCGCCTGTCCCTGCGCGCTGGTGATCGCGACGCCGGTGACGGTGGTCAGCGGCCTCGCGGCGGCGGCGCGACGCGGCATCCTGATCAAGGGCGGCGTCTATCTCGAAGACGCGCGCAAGCTGCGTGTCATCGCCTTGGACAAGACCGGCACCATCACCGAAGGCAAGCCCCGCCTGGTCGCCACCGAGGTACTGCCGTCGTCCGTACCCGAGTCGCAGGTGCTGGTCTGGGCCGCGAGCCTCGCCAGCCACTCGGACCATCCGGTCGCCAAGGCGATTGCCGGTGGCCTTGACCAGCCAGGCAACGGCCTGACAGATTTCATTGCCCTGGCGGGACGGGGCATCGAGGCGCGCACGGATGGTCAGCGGCTGACCTTGGGCAACCATCGCCTGATCGAGGAGCGCGGCCTGTGCAGGGCCGAGATCGAGACCCGCTTGCAGGCGCACGAAGCTCAAGGCAGGACGGTCACTCTGCTGGCTTCGGAGCAGCAGGTATTGGCCCTGTTCGCCGTGGCCGACACGATCAAGGAAAGCTCGCGCGAGGCGGTCGCCGATCTGCACCGGCTCGGCGTCGCCTCGGTCATGCTGACCGGCGACAACAGCGCGACGGCGAGCACCATTGCCCGCGAGGCCGGGATCGACGATGCGCGCGGCAATCTCCTGCCCGAGGACAAGCTGGCGGCCATCGAGGACTTGCAGCGCCGCTACGGCCCCACCGCCATGACCGGCGACGGCATCAACGATGCGCCGGCGCTGGCCCGCGCCGATATCGGCGTGGCGATGGGCGCGGCGGGGACGGACACCGCCATGGAGGCGGCCGACGTGGTGATCATGAACGACGACCTGCGGCGCATTCCAGAAACCATTCGCCTGTCGCGTTTTACCCATGCCATTCTCTGGCAGAACATCGTGCTGGCATTAGGCATCAAGGCGGTGTTTCTGGTGCTGGCGATATTCGGCGGCGCCACCATGTGGATGGCAGTGTTCGCCGACATGGGTGCCAGCCTGGTGGTGGTGTTCAACGGGTTGCGGTTGCTGCGTCGATGACATTCAAGCAACTCTTCTACGATTGGAACGGTCTCAACGTGGCGTGGTTTGGGGCGATCAATCACGCCACTCCCGATTGGCTTGCGCCTGTTGCCCACGTGGGCAGCGCGCTCGGCAGTTACTGGGGCGCGCCGTTCTTGCTGGTCGCGCTGTTACTGTGGTCCCGGCGCCTCGATGCAGCGACCGAAACCCAGGAAGCGGCGGTGCGAGTTCAAGCCCATCGCTTCACGCTTGGCCTCGCGCTGGCGTGGCTGGGAGTTGCGATGCTGAAGCTGATCGTGGATTTCCCGCGGCCCGTGGCAGCGCTGCCCGATTTGGTGCGGATCATCGGCGAGCCGGAATTGCGGTACAGCTTTCCGAGTGGGCACGCGGCCTACAGCATGCTCGCAGCCGCAAGCCTATGGCCGCTTGCGATAGGCCGCGTTCGAGCATTGCTGGTGGCGTGGCTGGCATGGGTGGCATGGTCGCGCATCGCTGTCGGCGCGCACTTCCCGGCGGACGTGTTTGCCGGCTTCCTGATTGGCGGGCTGACGGCGTGGATCGCGCGGTTTGCCTCGGGGACGCGGTGGATCTGGTGGTGCGCCGCGACGGCAATCGCCCTGCTCGATCAGGGGACCAAGCAGCTCGTCGAGGCCAGGCTGGAGCATGCCCAAGTTATTCCGGTGACAGCCTTTTTCAATCTTGTCCATGTATGGAATAGCGGCGCGGCATTCAGTTTTCTGGCCGATGCGGGTGGTTGGCAGCGCTGGTTCTTCATTGCGCTTGCGACAGGCGCTTCGGTCTGGCTCGCCATGGCCTTGATCAAGCCACGCCTGCCACTGGAAGCCACCGCGTACTGCCTGATTCTCGGCGGCGCATTGGGAAACCTGGCCGACCGCGTGTTTCGCGGTTACGTCGTGGATGCACTCGACGTCCATTGGGGTGGTTGGCACTGGCCCGCCTTCAATTTCGCCGACCTTGCAATCACGCTCGGCGTCGGAATCTTTCTCGCTGCCGGCAGCGTTTGCCGACGTCCCGGAGTTGGAGCAACAACTTGATAAAGACACCGTTCACCCCGCTCATGGTAGTGGTAACGAGCTTGCTTGCCATTCCTGCAATGGTCCAAGCCGCACTGGCAGCGCAGGAGCAGCCTCTGCCTCCTGAACAAGCCTTCACGGTCACTGCAAAGCTCAAAAGCGCCAACGCGATAGCCGTGGAAATCATTCCGGCGAAGAAGCATTACCTGTACAAAAGCAAGACCCGATTTGCCTTGAGGAGTTCGCCCGGCGTCAGTATCCGGGACGTTGTTCTGTCGTCAGGCGAAATCAAGGACGACCCGTTCTTCGGGCGAATCGAGGTTTACAAGGGAACGGCTCGCGCGGACATCACGCTGGACAGGAAGCCCTCGGCCAGCGTGATGACGCTGATTGCCTATTTCCAGGGATGCAACGAAGCGCTGGGTATCTGTTATCCGCCGCTGGAACGAAGCATCGAACTGAAACTTTCTCGCTGAGATTTCTATACCGTCTATTTCTGTTCCGATTCAGGAGATTCAATGAGCACATTGGGAATTGAGCGCGTCTTGGGCGTTCGCCACTGGAATGACAACCTTTTCAGTTTCAAGACCACGCGCGATCCGGGGCTGAAGTTCGTCAATGGCCAGTTCGTCATGGTCGGCCTGGAAGTTGGCGGCAAGCCGCTGACCCGGGCCTACAGCATTGCCAGTCCGAACTACGAGGAGCATCTGGAGTTCTTCAGCATCAAGGTACAGAACGGCCCCCTAACTTCCCGCCTGCAATACCTCCAGCCGGGCGATCCGATCATCGTCAGCCGCAAACCCACCGGCACCTTGGTCCTGCACGATCTCCTGCCCGGGAAAAATCTCTACCTCCTGTCCACGGGTACCGGTCTCGCTCCCTTCATGAGCGTCATTCAGTCTCCGGAAACCTACGAACGTTTCGAGAAGGTGATCCTCGTTCACGGCGTCCGCTACCTGAGTGAACTCGCCTACACGGAATTCATCACGCGGACGCTTCCCAATAACGAATATTTCGGCGAAGAAGTCCGCAACAAGCTGATCTATTACCCAACCGTAACCCGTGAGCCGTTTCGCAACCAGGGGCGGATGACGAAACTTGTCGAGAGCGGCAAACTGTTCGAGGACCTTGGCCTGCCGCCTTTTAACCCGGCCATTGATCGGGCGATGGTCTGTGGCAGCCCGGCCATGCTGAAGGACTGCTGCGAGATGCTGAATGCGCGCGGCTTCAGGGTTTCTCCCCATATTGGGTCACCTGCCGACTACGTGATCGAACGGGCCTTCGTCGAAAAATGAAAATCCTCCTTCGGATTCTGATGCTGGCCCTCGCAGTTTGGGCGTCCCAGTCGGCGTTGGCCCAGGGCTGGGGCTATGGCCGCCAGGGCCAGGGCTGGGGCGGCGGCTGGAACAAGCTGGAGATGTGCCAAGGCTGCCACGACATGGGAATGCAGGGCGGGATGGGCATGCCGATGAGTCGGGGCGATACCGCGCCGAAGCTCGGCGGGCAGCACGCTGCATATCTCGGAAAGGCCCTCAAGGCGTACCGCTCCGGCGAGCGTCGGCATCCGGTCATGAACCGCATGGCCTCGATGCTGACGGACCGGGATATCGCGGACATCGCCCGCTTCTACTCACAAGGGGAGTGAGGAAATGAAATCAATATTGCTCGCGGTCCTGCTGGCGCTGTCCTGGGTCGGCGCGCCACTGTCGGCAAGCGCCCCGTCGTCGGGCAGGCTCAAGGCCGGACAAATCTGCGCGGCCTGCCACGGACCGGACGGCAACAGCGCAACCGACCAGTTTCCCCGGCTTGCCGGGCAGCGCGAAGCTTACCTGGTGGCCGCGCTTCGCGCCTATCGTGCCGGGCTGCGCAACGACGCGACGATGCGTCCCCAAGCCGAGCGCCTTACCGATCAGGAAATCACCGATCTGGCCGCCTACTACGGGGCTCGGACCGGTCTCACCACCCGCCGTCCGACCTGGTGCGGCGGGTAATCCCACCAAATCTTCACTGAGGAGTCATCGATCATGAAACGTACGCTGATAGTTGGCTTGGTTGCCATGGGCGCTTTGGGGCTTTCCGCTGTCCACGCGGCCGATCCCAAGGCGGCATCGGACGACAAAGCCTTCCAGGAATACATGGACAAAATGCAGGGGCACATGAAACTGATGCAGGAGCAGTGGCAGAGACTTCAACAGACCAGTGATCCGGTTCAACGCCAGAAGTTGATGCAGGAGCATTGGACCGCAATGCAGGAAGGCATGCGCATGATGCACGGCTCCGACGCCATGCCTGGCTGCGGCATGATGATGGGGCCGATGATGGCGAGCATGGGATGCTGGGGTGGCGACGGCATGCAGGGCATGGGCGGTATGCACGGGAGGGGCGGCATGCAAGGCATGGGGTGGTGGAATCCGGAGGACATCTCGCCCCAGGCCATGAAGCGCCGCCAGCAGATGATGGGCGCCTGCATGGGCATGCAGCAGCAAATGATGCAGGAGAACATGAAGATGATGGGCGGGGGCATGGGCGGGATGATGGACCCCGCCATGATGGGCGGAGATGGAAAAGGCGGCACGATGGGCGCGCCGGCCGGCAAAAAGTAATGGGCCAACAGGCACTCTCGCAAAACCCACCCACACTGCGCGCATTCATGAGTCTGAAGGCCGCCGTCAGGCCAGTCTGATCAACCAGGACAGGAGAAACCGTATGGGTCCGGAACATTTCTTGTGGGGCGGGTGGTGGCCAATTCCCATCGTCATGCCTCTCGCCATGGTCGTTATTTTTGTGGCCATGTTTTACTTTGCTTTCGGGCGTGGTGGTTCCAGGCCGCCGCGGTGGAATGATCCTGACCGGTCGTCAAGCCATCCCAAAGACTCCGAGACAGCCATCGAGGTTCTTCAGAAACGCTACGCGAAGGGTGAAATCTCCCGCGAAGAATTTCAACAAATGAAGAAAGATATTCAGGGCTGACGGGGAAGATTGGAAGGAGAGGCAGACCGCCAAATCGCCGTGGCGCCAGCGCCGACTTTCTGGCTCATCGCACAGCCCTCAATGCATGTTTCGCAGTTGCCCTCCGGGCGCAACCGCTTTTGCTTCCAGCAGTTTCACGATCTCGTCGTGGCCTTTCATTCCCGCCACCCACAGCGCATCGCGGCCTTCGGGGTCGAGTGCGTCCAACTGAGCCCCGCCGGCCAGCAGCAGGCGGACCACTTCCGTATGCCCCTTGTAGGCGGCCATGAACAAAGGCCGGTCACCGTCAGGGGTCGCCGCATTCGCGTCGGCTCGATGCGCTACGAGAAAGCCGACGACGTCCGTGTGGCCGTTGAAAGTCGCCCAGAATAGCGGTGTCCAGCCGTGCCGGTCCCTGAGATCGATATCCGCGCCTCGCGCGAGCAGTTCCTCGGCAATCGCGAAATGCCTTCTGAAGATTGCGTGGAACAACATACTGAAGCCGTTCTCATCCTGCCAATTGACGGCCGCTCCTTCCTGCAGAAGGACACGCACGCGCTCCAGTTCTCCCGCCCGGACGGCGGCCAGACAACTTGTCTGCACGGCAGGCTGTGTCGCGTCCCGGGTCACAGATGGCCTGCGCTTGTGTTTGCCTTTCATTGCCCGCCTCAGCGAATCTCGACTGCGCGCTGGATGTCGTTCACAAAGATCCAGCCCGCTTCGGGCTGCCCCGTGTGCGCCGCCTTGGCGATGGTGTCGACCAGCGCGTCGGCCACGTCGTCAGCGCATGCCAGTTCCACCTTGTATTCAGTGACGACGGCTTCGGCCAGGTCCATGGAGTAATGCTGCTGCGTCGGGTCCGTGGTCGCCAGCGGCCGTTGTACCAAGGATACCGTGATGTTATGGCAACTGGCGCCAGGGGTGGCCAGCTCACACAGGCCCGATTGCCGCAACGCCTGGAGCACGTCGGCGATGCGGTGTTGGCGGATGAATGCCTTGATCTCTTTCATGCCGATTCTCCTTCGTTCACTTTGTAATCTGTTGTTGACTCACTTGATACTGCTCGCCTGAATTCATCCTGTGTGCATTCGCCTGCCATCTATATGGAATTTTCTCCACCGGAATAGGCCAGCAGGCGCAAGGCGTTGATCACTACCACGAGCGTGGAGCCTTCATGCACCAACACCGCGAGGCCGATGCCTGCCCAGCCAAACAAGGTGGCAGGAATCAGCAGTACCACCACGCCGAGCGAGATCCACAGGTTCTGGCGAATGATGCGCCTCGATGCGCGACTCAAGGCCACGGCAAAGGGCAGCTTGGACAGGTCGTCCGCCATCAGCGCCACGTCCGCCGTTTCCAGCGCCACATCGGTGCCGGCGCCGCCCATCGCGATGCCGACCGTGGCGCGTGCCATCGCCGGAGCGTCGTTGACCCCATCGCCGATCATGGCTACCTGACCGTAGCGTCGTCCGAGCTCGTCCATAGCCTTGACCTTGTCTTCCGGCAACAGTCCCGCCTTCACCTCGTCCAGACCGACCGCGTTGGCAATGGCGCGGCCGACGCGTTGGTTGTCGCCGGTCAGCATGATGGTTTTGCTGATGCCGATCTGCTGCAATCGCTCCAGCACCTGCTTCACTCCATCGCGCGGGGTGTCGGCCAGTCCCACGACGCCGAGGAACTGCCCGTCGGCCTGGATCAGCATGATGCTTTTGCCTTCCGTCTGGAGGCGCTCAGCATGCTGCCGAATGGCTTCGGGGATGGATTCGCCATCAAACAGTTTGGCGTTACCGATAGCCACCTTTTTCCCATCGACTGCGGCACGCAGCCCTTTTCCGGTAACGGCTTCGGCTTCGCCGGCCTCGCTCCAGCTCAACCCGCGCCGCTTCGCTTCCGTCACTACCGCCTGCGCCAAGGGGTGGGCGCTGCGGCTTTCCACGGCGGCGGCCACGATCAGCAGACCTGTCTCGTCAGCGTTGATGGCGACGACGTCAGTTACCCTGGGCTTGCCGACGGTCAGGGTGCCGGTCTTGTCGAAGGCGATCGCCGTGAGCACGCCGAGATTTTCCAGATGCACGCCGCCCTTGATCAGCACGCCGCCGCGCGCGGCGCGCGCGATGCCGGACAACACCGCCGACGGGGTCGCTATCGCCAGCGCACAAGGGGAAGCCGCCACCAGCACCGCCATGGCACGGTAAAAGGATTCGGCGAATGGGAAACCGAACAGCGGCGGAAGCGCAATGAGCAAACCGACACCCATCAGCACGACGGGCACGAATATCCGCTCGAAGCGGTCGGTAAAGCGTTGAGTAGGCGATTTCTGCGTCTGCGCTTCGGCCACCATATCCATCATGCGCGCCAGCGTGCTCTCGCGTGCCAGCTTGGTTACCTCGACGATGAGCGCGCCCTCGCCGTTGACGGTAGCGGCGAAGACCTTGTCGTCCGCCTGCTTATCCACCGGTATGGATTCGCCAGTCACCGGAGACTGGTCCACCGCCGAGTTGCCGGTCGCCACCTGGCCATCGGCGGGAATGCGCTGACCGGGCTTGACGATCACCCGGTCGCCGCGCTGCAAGTCTTCGACCCGCACCTCGATCTCCACGCCATCCCGCTGCACGATGGCGGTCTTGGGGGCCAGCTCCGCCAGCGCCTCGATGGCCTTGCGCGCCCGGTCCATGGCCATGTGCTCCAAGGCATGGCCCAGGCTGAACAGGAACAGCAGCAGCGCGCCTTCTTCCCAGGCACCTAGCGCCGCCGCGCCGGCCGCGGCGACGATCATCAGGGTGTCGATGTCGAAGCGCCGGCTGCGCAGACTCTGCCAGGCATCGCGCAAGGTATAGAAACCGCCTGCCGCGTAGGCGCCCAGCAACAAGCCGAGCGCCAGGCTGCGCGGCGCATCGGCGCGACCCGCAAGCCAGCCGGCCAGCAACAGCAGGCCGGCGACGACGCTGAAAATAAGCTCGCGATGCTCGGCGAACCACCCGGCCTCATGGCCTTCCTCGCGCACGGCATAGCCGAGCGCCTGGATGCGCCCGACGATTGCCGAACGCCGGATTTTCTCGCTGTCGAATTCCAGGCGCAGGCGCTCGCTGGCGTAGCTCACCGAGGCTTCCAGCACACCGTCCGTGCGTTGCAGGGCGTGCTCGATCACGGTGGCGCAGGTCGGGCAGTCCATGCCATCGATGCGCAGGTTCTCGTGGCGGAAGCGATCCCCGATCTTCGCGCCGACCGCTTGCGTCAGATCACGTACGCGGCTCACGCTGAATCGTTGCGGGTCGTAGTGCAGGCAAAGGCGGGTGCCACCGTCTTCGTGGACCACGTGTGCCAGTTCCAACCCTTCGGCCTGCAGCAGCCTGATCAATCGCCCCACGCAGGCATCGCGCTCATCGGCGATATCCGGCAAGACCAGGGGTAAGTCCAGTTTAAGTTTCTCGGTCATGGATTGTATTGGCCTTCTGGGTGGCCATCAGCGACAGTCGGACAATTTGCGAAGGACAAAGGTCGCGATATCCGGCGGCATTTCCGTGGGCAGCGATTTGAACAAATCGATTATGCGATTGGCGTCAAACGCGCCATCCGCAAACAACAGCGGCGTTTGCGTTTCGCCGGCAAAAGGGTTTCCTTCATCCACCGCATAGTGACAGCATCCTTTTCCCTCATCCCAGGTAATCCACCGCTCATCGCGATACCTGTCATACGCCAGTTGAAAGGCGACCGGGTGGTCCTTATCGTCGAACCAGACCACCAGGTCGAGGTCATGGCAGAAAAACCAGCGACGCCAGACGATTGCCGAACGCCGGACTTTTTCGCTATCGAATTCCAGGCGCAGGCGCTCGGCGGCGTACCTCACCGAGGCTTCCAGCACACCGTCCGTGCGTTGCAGGACATGCTCGATCACGGTGGCGCAGGTCGGGCAGTCCATGCCATCGATGCGCAGGTTCTCGTGGCGAAAGCGGTCCCCGATCTTCGCGCCTGCCGCTTGCACCAGATCGCGCACCCGGTTCACGCTGAATCGCTGCGGGTCGTAGTGTAGGCAAAGGCGGGTACCACCGTCCTCGTGGACCAAGTGTGCCAGTTCCAAATCTTCGGCCTGCAGCAACCTGATCAGTCGCCCCACGCAGGCATCACGCTCATCGGCGACATCCGGCAAGACCAGGGGCAAGTCCAGTTTAAGTTTCTCGGTCACTGTGAGCTTTCTGGCTGACTACCGCTGGTAGTCGGACAATTTGCGAAGGACAAAGGTCGCGATGTCCGGTGGCATTTCCGCTGACAGCGACTTAAACAGATCGACTATTCGATTGGCGTCAAACGCACCATCCGCAAACAACAGCGGCGTTTGCGTTTTTCCGGCAAAAGGGTTTCCTTCATCCACCGCATAGTGACGGTATCCCTTTTTCGCATCCCAGGTAATCGACCGCTCATCGCGATACTTGTCATACGCCAGTTGAAACGCGACCGGGTGGTCCTTATCGTCGAACCAGACCACCAGGTCGAGGTCATGGCAGAAAAACCAGCGACGCTTTCTTTCGCCGGCTACCCGCTTTTTCGAAAGAAGCTCTGTCAGCATGATTTCCCCACTTTTACTCGTTATCAAAGCGCCTCGGGATTCCGTTCAGCACCCCGGCGTCCGGCATCCCTGCCGTTCCAATTTCGGCGTGGCGACACCGCCGGCTGTTTCGCGCGCGTGGATCAAATTGGTGTCGCGGCGAAGGTGGATGAATGCGTTGATCTCGTTCATGTGATTTCTCCTTTGTTCGTTGCGTGGCCCGACAACGCTCATTCGAACCGGAAATTGATGTAGGTTCCCCCGTCGGTCACGCAATGTCCCTCCGGTGACGCCATTGCCTGCCACGCGGCGTGGCAGCGCAAGGTCGCGCCATTCGCTGCGCGCAATACGGGCTCGGCCAAATACACGTAGTGGTCCGTATCCATCCCCGAAGAAATCCGGTCCCAATGTTTGCGGTCGGTCCCGTAACGCTGCCGCAATTTCGCCAGGTTCTGATTGCGCTCGATGACGAAGCCACGGGCTTCATAGCGCGTGCCGCCAAACTCGAAAATCATCGCGGAACCTTCCGGCCCCTCGTGCCGGAACGTCCCGACCGCGATGTCCCGATCGCTCTCATCTTGAATCAGGCTGTGCGTATGCCCGGCGCAACCGGCAAGCGCGAAAGCTGCCAGGCAGGCCAATGCTATTGTCGAAAGTTTCATGTTCTTCTCCTGTTTGTTAAATCGATGTCGTCCCGCGCGTCGTCCCGGTTTCCATCCATTCGTAGACCAGCGGCAGAATGAAGAGTGTCAGCGCGGTGGACGAAACGAGCCCGCCGACCACGACGGTCGCCAGCGGGCGCAGCACTTCGGAACCGACGCCGGTAGCCAGCAGGAACGGGACCAGCCCGAGGATTTCCACCAGGGCCGTCATCAATACCGGCCGTAGCCTCAGCACCGCACCCTGCACCACGGTTTCCCGAATGCCCACGCCTTGTTCCCGCAGGCCATTGAGGAAGGACACCAGGACGATGCCGTTCAGCATGGCGACGCCGAAGACGGCGATGAAACCCACCGCCGCCGGCACCGACAGATACTGGCCGCTGACGAACAGTGAGAGGATGCCGCCGATGGCGGCGAAGGGCACGTTGGCGATGATGAGCGTGGCGTAGCGCACGGAATTGAATGCGGTGTAGAGCAGAATAAAGATCAGGCCGATGGTCAGCGGCACGATCACCGCCAGCTTGGCCATGGCCCGCTGCTGGTTTGCGAAGGCGCCGCCCCATTCCTGCCAGTAGCCGCTGGGCAGTTTCAACTGCGCCTTGAGTCGCGCCTCTGCTTCGCGGACGAAGCCGTCTACGTCGCGCCCTTTGACATCCAGTTGCAGCACCGCGTAGCGCTGCAACTGCTCGCGGCGCACGAAGGAATAACCCTCGGCCAGTTCCACCGTGGCGACCCGCGACAAGGGCACGATGGCGCCGCTTGCGGTACGGATCGGGATGGCGCTCACCGCCTCGACGCTGTTACGGAACTCAGCCGGCAGCCAGACCTGGATGTCAAAGCGGCGCACGCCGTCGATCAGGGTGCTGACCGCTTTGCCGCCGATACCGGCCTGCACCACGTCGAGCACGTCGTCGGCGTTGATGCCGTAACGGGCCGCCTCCGGACGATTGACCTTGATCACCATCTGCGGCTTGCCCTGGTTGGCCTCCAGCGCCACGTCGGTGGCGCCGGGCACCTTCTCGACTATTTCCTTGGCCTCGGCCGCCAGGCGATCGAGGGTTGCCAGGTCTTCCCCGTACAGTTTCAGGGCCAGCGTCGCCCGCACGCCGGAGATAAGTTCCTCGACCCGCATCTGGATCGGCTGGGTCGCCGCCAGGACCGCGGTGGGCACCTCCTTTTCCAGGCGTTCTTGCAGCTTGGCGGACAGTTCCCGGTAGGTCATCCGCTCCGGCCAGGTATCGCGGGGCCGGAGGTCGACCAGGATTTCCATGTAATTGACGTCGGCCGTTTCGCCTTTCTCGGCACGACCGATCATGGCCAGCGAGTGCTTGACCTGGGGAAAGGTTTTCAGGGCCGTATCAATGCGCAGGGACACGGCGACGGACTCCTCCAAAGAGGTGGAGGGGATGCCGGTCACCCGGAACATGATTGCCTGCTCCTGCAGGTTGGGCATGAACTCCTTGCCAAGGAAAGGAAAGAGCGCGAGCGAGGCAACGAACAACGCGGCGGTGACGACCATGACGCGCTTCTTGTGAGCCAACGTCCACAGCAGCATTGGCTCAAAGTGCAGCTTTAGCCGACGCACCAGCCAGGGGTCTTCTTCCTTCTTCGGGCGCAACGCCAGTGCGGCGAGGACCGGCATCAGGGTGACGGTGAGGATCAGGGAGCCGACCATGGCGAAAGTCATGTTGATCGCCAGAGGCTTGAACAACTTGCCTTCGATACCGGTCAGGGCAAACAGCGGCAGGAATACGACGATGATGATCATTACGCCGAAGGCGACCGGGTTCATGACTTCCCTGGCCGCTTCCAGCACCACCGCCGTCCGATTGACCGGCTTGCCGGCATGGTGGGACAGGAGCCGAAAGGCGTTCTCCACCAGCACCACCGGCCCGTCGATGGTCATGCCCAGGGCGATGATGAGCCCTCCCAGGGACATCAGATTGGCGCTGACCCCGGCCTGATCCATGAAGAGGAAGGCGACCAGCCAGGCGGCGGGAATGGCCACCACCACGATCAGCGCCGAACGCACCTCGCCGAGGAAGAGAAACAACACCAGGACCACCAGGGCGGCGCCTTCCAGCATGGCACCGCTGGCCATCGAGATTGCCTTGCCGATCAGTTCGGTGCGGTCGTAGGCCACGTCCAGCTTGACATTGGCCGGCAGGGTCTTGAGGGCGGTGGCGACTTTTTCCCGCACGGCCTCGACCACCTGCTGGGCGTTTTCTCCGGTGCGCGCCAACGCCATGCCGAGCACGACTTCCTTGCCGTCCTTCGTCACCGCCCCGGTACGCAGCGCTGGGGCCGGGCGGATGTCGGCCACGTCCCGTACGTAAATTGGCGTGCCGTCACGCTGGGTGACAAGGATGCCCCCAATGTCCTCGGCGTTCGCCACCAGCCCCAGGCCGCGCACCAGATACTGCTCGCGCTGGAGGTTGATGTACTGCCCGCCGACCTGCCGGTTGTTGGCGGCGATGGCGGTCATCACCTCCTTGTAGCCCAGCCCATACTTGATCAGGCGGCGCGGGTCGATCAGCACCTGGAACTGTTTTTCGTCGCCGCCCCAGGAGAGCACATCGTCCACACCCGGCGCGGTACGCAGGATCATCCGCACGCCCCAATCCTGGGCGGTGCGCAGGTCCATGCCGGACAGTTTGTCGTCCATCGCCTCCAGGGTGTACCAGAACACTTGTCCGAGACCGGCGGCGTTCGGCCCGAGGACAGGCTCGCCATACCCCTCGGGAATGCGGGACTTGGCTTCGACCAGTTTCTCGCCCACCAGGCGGCGGGCAAAGTAGATGTCCATGTCGTCCTTGAAATAGACGCTGACGAAGGACAGGCCGAACAGCGAGGTGGAGCGGATTTCTTCGACCTTGGGCAGACCGGCCAGGACGGATTCGACCGGGAAGGTGACCAGCTTCTCAATATCCTCGGCCGCCAAACCTGGCGACTCGGTATAGATGTTGACCTGCACCGGCGTGACGTCGGGGAAGGCATCCAGCGGCAGCCGCTGCCAGGCCCGCGCCCCGAGCAGGACGATCAGGACAAGCGCTACCAGAACCAGGAGCTTGTAGCGCAGGGAAATATCGACGATCTTATTCAGCATGGCCGTCCCCTAGTCGTGATCGCCGATTTTGGATTTCAAGCGCCGCGCCTTGAGCGCATAAGCCCCCTCGACCACCACAGCGTCTCCTTCCTCGATGCCATCCCTGATCACGAAGCGGCCGCCCAGGTTGTCGCCGAGCTCGACGATGCGCTGCTCGAAGCCGTCCTTTTCCCGGACGAAGACCGTCTTCTTACCCTCCATCAGGAGCACCGCACCGGCCGGCACGGTCAGCGCCTTGCCGGCCGACGCCGTCTCAATCGCTGCCGTGGCGAACATGTCGGGCTTCAATCGACCGTCGCCGTTGGGCACTTCCACCCGCGCCTTGATCGTGCGGCTCTCCTTGTCCATGACGCTGCTGATGTAGGTCAGTCGCCCTTTGAACAGCACGTCCGGATAGGCAGCCACCGTCACGCTGGCAGCAGCGCCGGTCTTCACCTTGCCCATATCCTTCTCGAACAGATTCGCCTCGATCCAGACCACCGACAAGTCGGCGACAGTGAACAGGGACTTGTCGGGCTGGGCGAGTTCGCCCAGCACCGCCTTCTTCTCGATCACCGTGCCGGCGAACGGCGCACTGACCGGGAACACCGAGACGGCGCTCTCCGATCGGGCCGGCGTCACCCCCATCAGGCGCAGTTTGTCCGCCGCCGCCCGCAGGCTGGCGCGGGCCTTCTCCTGCTCGGCGCGGCTACGCAGGTAGTCCTTCTGCGGCACGATCTGGTCGGCGTAGAGTTTCTCGGCCCGCTCGAAGTCGGCTTGGGTCAGCTTGAACTGGCTGTCGGCCTGGAGATAGGCCGAGTGCGCTTCCCCCAGTTCGATGCTGTCCAAGCTGGCCAAGGCCTGGCCGGCCTTGACCCGGTCACCGAGCTTGGCAGCGATGCCGACGATCCGCCCAGGAACCCGCGAGGCGACATGGGCCAGCCGGTCCTGATTGGCCTGGATGGTGGCGGTCACGGAAATGCGTTCGTGCACTTCAGCTTCTGCGGCTTCCTCGGTGCGAATGCCGGCTGTTTTGATTTCCGCCTCGGTCAGCTTGATCTGGCCGGCTTCCGGCGATGCGGCAGGATTGTCCTTGTCGCCGGCGGCGTTCTTTTCAGGAGCGGGTGCGGTTTTTTCAGCGGCAGGCGTGGTTTCGGGCGGGCTGCGGTCGCAAGCAGACAGCACTAGCGCGAAGACCAAGGCGGCGGTTGAGAGGATGCGGGTCATTTGTTTTTCTCCGGGGAGGTATCGATGCGGGCGGCGGGCCAGCCGGCCGTCTGCTCCAAGGTGATGCGGGTCTGAATGAATTCGCCGACGGCATCGAGATAGTCGCGTCGGGCATCCAGCAACTGGCGATTGACCAGCAGGAGTTGCAGCAGGCCGATTTCGCCGGCACGGTAGGCGGTAGATGACAGGCGCCGGTTCTCGTCGAGGGCCGGCATAACCGATGCGGTGAAGCGCTTGATCCGCGCCCGCAGACTGTCGAGGCGCTGCCACAGGGCGCGCACCTGTGCCGCCACATCGCGCTCGGCGCTTTGCCGCTCGATCTCGGCCTGGGTCAGATCAGTCGTGGCCCTGCCGATACCGGCGGCATTGCGCCGGAACAGGGGCAGCGGGATGGAAAGCGTCAGGCGGGTGAATTGCTCGCGAGCGTCGTAGGGTGCCTCCCGCCCGGTGCTCAGGCCCACGGTCACGTCGGGATAGACAGCCGCCCGTTCCAGGTCGATTCGGTTGCGCGCGGCCCGCTCCCGGTGTTCCAACGCGCGCAGCAGCGGCCGTTCTCGGGCTGCCGCAAGCAAGGCCTCCAGTGTCGCCGCAGGCAGGGCCGCCCGCAACTCGCCAATGGTCTCCGGCAACTCTGCAGCGGGCAATTGCAGCGCAGCAGCCAGTTCCGCTCTGGCCTGAAGGAGTTGCTCCGCCAGAACGGCGAGTTGGTTGCGACCGCGTTCGGCTTCTACGGTGGCCAAATTGCCGTCGAGCCGGCTGTCTTCGCCGACCGCTACCCGCTTTCTCACTGCGGTAGCGGCCTCTTCGACGGCGGAGAGCGCTTCGCGCTCGGTTTCGATACGCCTTTGCAGGACCAGTACGCGGTAAAAACGCTGCTCGACTTCAGCGCGCATCTGGCGTCGGACCTCATCGATGTTTTCCGTGACGGCAGCAAGATCACGGGAAGCTGCCTCGCGACGGTGTCCAGCCTGACCGGCGATCTCGAACGTTTGCGAAATCCCGAATGACTGTTCGTGGAAACGATTGTCCGGCTGCCCGACCTGGGGCGTACGACGGCGTGTCCGGTCGGTCGATAGCTGGGGATTATTGTAGAGAATGCCGGAGGCATCTCGCAACTGGCCTTCGGCGGCGTCGAGACCGGCACGGGCGGCGCGCAGGGTTGGATTGGCAGACTCAGCGAGGCGCCAGGCTTCGTCGAGGGTCAGTGGACCGGCTGCGTGGGCGCCGCCGATGGAGAGAAGCATGCCCGCCAGAACGCCAAGGCGGCACAGCAAGCCGCGCTCCCCGGCAAGGGTGTCGAACAACATGGGAGAAACCTTTCAAGCGATGAAGAAGCGGACCACCAGTAGGCGGTCGCTTATGAACGGTGTTTGTTCAGGCTTGAAAGGCGGTTCGGGGCGGGCGGAAGGGCCCAGCGCAGGGCTGCGTCGGAACTTCGATAGAGCCCTCGATGCTGAACGTCGCCGCAACGTCGGGCAGGCTAAGAGAGGGCACGCTGGCGTCGAGGCCCGTCAGATGGCTCTGGGCGTGACAACCATGGTTACAAATATTGCCGGCGGGCAAATGATCTCCGTAATCGTCGCCGACGACAGCAACGGCGATCTGATTGGACAATACATCCGCCGTTGCCTCCGCACCATAGCTCCACATTGATGCGCTGACCAGGCAGAAGGCCAGCAGCATTGCCATGAGCGAACGAAAACGGAAACAAAATCGGCTGAACATAGTAAAAGATTATCGCACATCAATCGAATCAATTGTGCCGTAGTGGTGTCTTAGTTTGAAAACTCCAGCCCCTGCCATCGGGGCAGTAGGCGCTACGCTATGCGTACTGTGCCTAAACGCTCAAGCACAGGTCGCAAAGATCTAAATCAACTCGCCGCGTCGGTTGTCGCCCAAGCTACCGACGAGGAACCAAAGCAACCAGAACAGCCAGAGAAGAACCCGGCTGCGGTGGCGCTTGGCCGTCTCGGTGGATTGAAGGGCGGCGTTGCCCGCGCAAAAAAACTGACCGCTGAAGAGCGGTCAGAGATTGCGAAGAAGGCGGCAGCAGCTAGGTGGAAGAAACAATAACCACGCTTCCCTCCCAGGGTTGTCGTGATCTTCAAGCGGAAGCGGGATTGTGTCTCCGTAACGAGGATGAATGCGGTCAACTAGCTGCCTCCATTCTTTGGCATTGTTGGCCAGCTTCTGCAAAGTCGCCAACGACGCCAAATGCTCCCGAAGTTTCGGGTACCCAATGTCTTGTGTCAGCCAGCGATGAAGGTGCGCTTTGCGTTCCGCCTTAGACGCCATCTTCTTCAATTCTGGCAATAGATTCGGTGCCAACCGCGAATACACGACTTCATTGGTACCCTACCGACGGTATGGACAAGGAGGGGCTACTTCCCGGCGTGTTACTACCGCTCAAAATTGACCCGCCGGGTCGCGCTGGCTGGTCAATTCGGTTTGCTCAAACGACATCGCTCACTTCAAGGCGTCTGCCAGATCCTTATCTGTAACCTTTCCTGAGCGGTGAAGCCATAACAAGATAGCCAATGGTTTCGGAATATTGCGCCCGGATTCGTAGCGGGACCCGCCCGATTGCGTGACGCCGTAGCGAGCCCAGAAATCCTTCTGGTTGACGCCCTTCTTTTTGCGCGCGTCAGTGATGTCGGAAAAGTCGAGTTTCTTCTTGCGGGCCATGGTGATCTCCTTTAGGAATGGTATGAGCCATAGATGCTAACTCAATACGTGGAAGTCGGTGCGCCGGATCGATGGCCCGTGGAAATGTGCCAAAAAATTCTAATTCAGAATGGTTCGAGATTTCAGATTGGCCTCATGGGGACAGTCCCTGGTGAATGCAGTTCAGGACGAGATATAGGGCACCAAGATTTGTATCCAAAGGAATTGGGTCACCGTCATTGTCTGGTGGAATTACATCGCTGTCGCCCCTTCCATTGAAGGTAAATGAGCAAACTTTGAACACCTGAGATTCAGGTGCCGATGGCATCCGATAAAGATTAACCACCCCAGACGAGATACCGTTTCCGTCTGTCATTGTGGAGAGAATAAAACGCCAACGTTCCCCGACAAAGAGCACGTCAAAATAGTTGGCGTCGGACAGGCCTGATTCAACGGAAAGACCTTTCACGGGACAGTCTTTGTGCCCAATTGCCTCTATGAAGCAGGCGCAAAATCCTTGAAATATCTTGAGCAACGAATCGAATCGGGTTGATGAAGCTTGCATTGTGCTAAACAGAGCCTTTCGGGGTAGCATAAAAATTTCCTTATCTTGAGCAGACTTCGCGGATGATAGTGCGGTATATGGAAGGTGTTGGTTAGAATTAAATTGATGCTGCTCGAAGAAATGCGTGCAACGACTCCAGATTGATCGCCCGTTCGCCGACTTGCACTGGGTTGAATGCAAATTGCTGCCCGGCGAACGGGCGATCTGCAGCATGGTTTGCACAAAGGCTACGGACGAATTCGTCTTCGGATGTCTCTGGGCCAATAATCCTAATAAGAGTTACGTGACCACGAAGAGTTTCGACGCCCCCTGTCCTGATCAACACCAGAAGCCGCCTGCCCGTTGCGAAGCAGCTACCAATTACTTTGGCGCACCAAACATCGCGAAGCATTTCGTCGGTTGAATCCACGATCCAGTCACCCCGTAGGAATGGGCTCTTCAATGTGCCCGCCTTCTCTGTCGATAAAGGTGGCACAAGCGAGGCAGTGATTTCACCGCGCTCGACAAGTTCAGAAAACGCGGCGCGAAACGTGATCACGTCCTCCGGCTCGGTGTCCCAGACGATCCGCTTCATTTGAGCGGCCATGACTTCGGCGCCCTTTCCTCCGAGACTGGACGACGTCGCCCCGGCAGACAACTCATCCGCAGTATCGCCAGAGCGAGGTGTCTGGGTCGCTACGTCAGTCATTCGGTGAATCGGTTTCGTCACCAGGTCGGGAAATGGATCCTCGATGTCCTCGTCGGCGTCCATGGCCATCGGCACCAGCGCACGGGTGACATAGCCTTCCAGCAGTGTTCTATCGCGTGTTGCGCCCTCTGGTGAGTATTTCGATGACTTGGCCGTGCGGCTGCCAGGTTTGTGCTCACCCGAGATGCCGGTATCCGTTCTGGCATATAGCCGCTTGAACGGGAAGGGATAAGAGCATTGGACTAGTCGTTCCACGAAAAAGACCCGATGTGGCTCCTTCCCTAGCCAGCGACCGTCGGCCGTGAGATCGGTCTTGCCCGCAAAAGGGAAGGTTGTCCTTGGGTAGAAGCTCTCGCCATTGGCCGCTGCCACGACGCCGGACTTTGCAATCCATTTTGCGGCTTTCCTTGCGCGCCAGTCGAGCGCGATTCGGGCCACTGTGCTCGCCGCGGGAAAGGGCAGACCGGGAGCCAGCGTCAGGTTGGCGACCCCGGTAACGGGATGGCACTTGGCAGAGGTGTAGAGGTTATCCGCCGCGAATGCACCCGAGAATAGTGTCTTGAGCAGCATCCCGCTGGCGCCGAAGTAGAAACGGATCAACTCCATGCAGGGAACGACCAAGATGGTACCGTTTTCCATTTGAACGCGAGCACAGAATGCCCCTGTGTGTCCGCGGTGCGACTGGAATTCCGAAAACGGCAGAAGGTAGCTCACACCCTCGCCATCCGTCTCAATGGGTAGTCCGGCCGGACGAATCTCTGTGTTCGATTCTTCAATCAAGAGATCCGGGAACGTCTGCCTGATTGAGCGCGGGTCGCTTCCAGCACGCTCGCCCCGAACCCAGATGTCCCCGATCCTGATCAGACGAAGATACGCCGCAGGAATGGCGGTGGTGATCGGGGCGCCTTCATCTTCATCGAGCGTGCTAACCCACTGCCCTTGGTGACCGCGCGCCAAGGTAACCAAAATTAGCGGGGAGCGTCCGCCCGTGCGTCCTGCATAGGTGACGTCACCAAACCACTCGATCCGAAATGGGCCATTTCCGAGGCGCCGTATGGGTTCAAGGAAATAGGATTCACTCATGCAACTAGGATATCCGGTTTCAGCCGATAGTTGGAGGCGGATAGAAACCTGATCGGTGTGGATGCGCGATTCCCAGGAGCGCGCCCCGAGAAGCATTAGTGTCTGTGAAGGAGCAATCGCAGCAGCCCTTCGGTGCGGCCGGTGCTTGGGCTGAAAATTATTTTCTTATTTAGCGATGTTCTTATTTAATTTTGCCTAATTCTTATCTAGCAAAAACCTACCCAGCCGCCGCCGACCAGTGCGGCACTGGAGGCGGAATGATGCGGGGCGCGAAACGGGCGCTGGTTCCAGTTGGCCATCTTGAAATTGCCCGCCAGCGAATGCACGGCGGCGGATTCCAGCGCCTCGGCTGCCGTCATCGGCGGCAGCAGGCCCGGCAGGCGCTGCGCCAGCATCGACTTGCCGGCGCCCGGCGGGCCGCTCATCAGGATTGAATGCCCGCCCGCCGCGGCGACTTCCAGCGCGCGCTTCGCCTGCGCCTGACCCTTGACTTCGGCCAGATCGGGGTAATGCGCAAGGGTCGGCGCCGGCGACACGGCGAAGGGCGCGAGGCTTTCGCGCCCGGCAAGGTGGGCGCAGACCTGCAGCAGGTTCTGCGCCGGCAGGATGCTCATGCCATCGATCAGCGCGGCTTCGGGGGCGCTCGCCAGGGGCAGCACGAAGGCGCGCGCGGGGTTCTGCGGTCCGGCTTCGTGGCGGATCGCGGCGCACATTGCCAGCGTGCCGCGCACGGCGCGCAGCTCGCCCGAAAGCGCCAGTTCCCCGGCGAATTCGTGAGCGTCGAGACCGGCTGCCTTGACCTGGCCGGAGGCGATCAGGATACCCAGCGCGATCGGCAGATCGAAACGCCCCGATTCCTTGGGCAAGTCGGCCGGGGCGAGATTCACCGTGATGCGCCGCTGCGGAAACTCGAAGCCACAGTTCTGGATCGCGGCGCGCACGCGGTCGCGCGCTTCCTTGACTTCGGTATCGGGCAGGCCGACCAGGGTGAATGACGGCAGGCCGGACGCGAGGTGAACCTCGACGGTCACTTCCGGGGCAGCCAGACCCGCCAGCGCCCGCGAGCGGAGAACTGCGAGCGCCATGGGCGGCTTTACTGGCCGGGGGTCGGCGGGGTTGGCTGCTTGCGCGCTTCCAGTTCGCTGACGCGCGCTTCGAGTGCCGCGAGCTTCTCCCGCGTGCGCAGCAGAACCTCTCGCTGCACGTCGAACTCTTCGCGGGTCACCAGATCCAGCTTGGCGAACAGGCCGGCGAGCGCGGCGCGCATGTTCTTCTCGACGTCGCCAGCCGGCGTCGCCGCCAACAGGGAGGACACGCGAGCGGACATTTCATCGAGCAATTTGGGATTGAGCATGGTGGATGGATTTTCCTGCCTGAATGCGAAAACGAAGTTTCAGTAGAGGCCAACGCCGGCCCCATCGGCGTTGCGCGCAGCGGCCGCAAGCAAAAGTCTAGCACAGCGCCGCACCCGACCTCAGCGGTGCGATGGCATCGCACCAGAGCGGTGCGGCGGGCGAAGGTTTCGCGTCCGGCTTGGTGCGCCCGCTTCCCCCTGCCGCCGAATCGCCTGCTCATCGCGTTGATTATAAAAGACTAAAAATGGGTGGCACGGTCTCTGCATTAGAAGGCCCGTAGTTTTCTATTTTCTTCTCAAGGAGCCTCAACATGAACAAGACCCTGATCGCTGCCGCCGTGGCAACGGCTTTGGCCGCCCCTGCCCTGGTGCTCGCCGCCGATGCGGCACCGACTCCGACGCACACCTTCACGCCGAACATCGGCGTGGTTTCGGACTACCTGTTCCGTGGCGTAAGCCAGACTCATGGGTCCGCCGCTCTGCAGGGCGGTGTGGATTACGCGCACGCCAGCGGCCTGTATGCAGGGATCTGGGGATCGACGATCACCTGGGTCAAGGACGCCTACGGCAAGGGCAATACCGAAGTCGACTTCTACGGCGGCTACAAGAACGCCTTCGCCGGCGGCGACTGGAACTACGACATCGGCCTGATTGCCTATACCTATCCCGGCAAGGGGGCTGCCATCCCCGGCGTCAACCTCAATCCCAACACCAGCGAGGTCTATGGCGCGCTCGGCTACAAGTGGCTGACCCTGAAGTATTCGCATGTGATCTCTGCCGGCTTCATCGGCTGGGGCGGCGGCGCCGGCTTCAATGAAAATACCCGGGGCTCCAACTATCTGGAACTGAACGGCAGTTATGACCTCGGCGAGGGTTGGGGTGTGAGCGGGCACGTCGGCTCGCAGAAGGTCAAGAACTATTCGAACGCGGTGTACGCGACCGCCGATTACACGGACTGGAATCTCGGCGTGACCAAGGATGTCGGTTTCGGCGTCTTCGGGCTGACCTATTCGGCCGCCAATACCAAGGGCACCTGCAACGCCGCCGGCGGCACGAATCCGTATTGCTGGGCCGATACCAACTTCGTTTCCGGCGTCGGTTCGACCACCGGCTTCCGCGACGTATCCAAGGGCGTCGCGGTGCTGACGTTCAAGAAGACGTTCTGATATTTGCTTGAAAGTCCCGCCGTCGACCCGGCCGGCGCCGGCGGGACAAAAGCTTCCCCAACCTTCAATTCATAAAGGAAACAACCATGAAACTCGTCACCGCCATCATCAAGCCATTCAAGCTTGACGAGGTACGCGAGGCTCTCGCCGCCGTCGGCGTGCAGGGGATCACCGTTACCGAGGTCAAGGGATTCGGCCGGCAGAAGGGTCACACCGAGCTCTACCGCGGCGCCGAATACGTCGTCGATTTTCTGCCCAAGGTCAAGGTCGAAGCCGCCATTCGCGACGACCTGCTCGACCAGGTCATCGAATGCATCGAAAAATCCGCCAGCACCGGCAAGATCGGCGACGGCAAGATTTTCGTCTTCGACGTTGAACAAGTCATCCGCATCCGCACCGGTGAAACCGGTGAGGAAGCCCTTTAAGGGAGAGCCGAAATGAAAAAGTATCTAGCCATCCTGCTGACGGCATTCACCGTCGGCATCGCCGGCGGCGCACCCAGCGCCTGGGCCGACGAGAAACCTGCGGCGGAGGCCGCGGCTTCTGCGGCCGCCGCTCCTGCCGCTGCAGCACCTGCTGCGGCGACCGCAGCGCCCGCTGCCGCCGCTCCTGCGGCGGCGCCAACCCCGGTGCCGAACAAGGGCGACAATGCCTGGCTGATGGTGTCCACCGCGCTCGTGATCCTGATGAGCATTCCCGGCCTTGCGCTGTTCTACGGCGGCCTGGTGCGCAGCAAGAACATGCTGTCGGTGCTGATGCAGGTGTTCGTCACCTTCTCGGTGATCAGCGTGCTGTGGGCGGTCTATGGCTACAGCGTGGCCTTCAGTGAGGGGAACGCCTTCTTCGGCAGCCTCGACAAGCTGTTTCTGAAAGGCATCACGCCGGATTCTGTCGCCGCCACCTTCAGCAAGGGCATCGTGGTCTCCGAGTTCATCTTCGTGGCCTTCCAGGGCGCCTTCGCGGCCATCACCTGCGGCCTGATCGTCGGCGCCTTCGCCGAGCGCATCAAGTTCTCCGCGGTGCTGCTGTTCATGGTGCTGTGGTTCACCTTCAGCTACCTGCCGATCACGCACATGGTCTGGTACTGGGCGGGTCCGGATGGCTACGTCAGCGCCGAAGCGGCGGACAAGCTTACGGCGACGGCGGGCTACATGTTCCAGAAGGGCGCGCTCGACTTCGCCGGCGGCACCGTGGTGCATATCAACGCCGCCATCGCCGGCCTGGTCGGTGCCTACCTGCTGGGCAAGCGGGTCGGCTACGGCAAGGATTCGATGGCGCCGCACTCGCTGACCATGACCATGATGGGCGCCTCGCTGCTGTGGTTCGGCTGGTTCGGCTTCAACGCCGGTTCCGCGCTCGAAGCCAACGGCACGGCGGCGCTGGCCTTCATCAATACCTGGCTGGCAACCGCGATGGCGGCGACCTCATGGATGGTGGCGGAGTGGCTGATCAAGGGCAAGCCCTCGATGCTGGGTGCGGCCTCCGGCGCGGTAGCCGGTCTGGTGGCGATCACTCCGGCGGCCGGTTTCGTCGGCGTCGTCGGCGCGCTCGCGATTGGCCTCGCGGCCGGCGTGATCTGCCTGTGGGGCGTCAATGGCCTGAAGAAGATGCTCGGGGCAGATGACTCGCTCGACGTGTTCGGCGTGCATGGCGTCGGCGGCACCCTCGGTGCCATTCTCACCGGCGTGTTCGCGGCTCCCAGTCTCGGCGGCACGGGCATCTACGACTACGTGGCGAACAAGGTGGCGGACAACTACGACATCATGGGTCAGGTCGTCATCCAGGCCACCGGCGTCGGCGTGACCCTGGTCTGGTCCGGAATCGTGGCTTTCGTCTGCTACAAGATCGTGGATATCGTCATCGGCCTGCGCGTGCCGGAAGACGAAGAGCGCGAGGGTCTCGACATCACCTCGCACGGCGAGTCGGCCTACCACAACTGATCCACTCCCTGCCCCCTTCGCAACGAAGGGGGCGACCGCGGCGGCCTCCCTCCCCTGCGGTCTTCATTCGGGCGCCCTCGTGGCGCCCGTTTTTTTGTCGCCGACCGCGCGGTCGGGCGGTATCGCGGGACAGGTCAGTGGCGCTCAATCGTCGTCGTCGTGACCATGCTTCCGATGCGATCGGGATTCGCTCTCCGGCATCGGCTTGTCGCCGTATGCGGCCCGGTAGATTTCGGCCGCCGAGAACCGGCATTCCTGCCGCCCCGAAAGCTTCTGCAGCAACTCGATATCGGCCTTCGACGACACGCCGGTGTGCGACCGGATCTGCTCCCTGAGCTGCTCGCAGGTGGGTGCCTGCACTTCCGCGGCTGCAGCATGAAGGGCGACCAGGCCGAGAAGCCCGATGAGGGGGAGATGCTTGTGCATGCTGTGTCCTTTCGCAATGGTGGGACTCCATGCGGCCGCGCCGGGCACAGGGTGCGACTCGTTTCCCGATCCTCGCGACGCCCGGTCGCCCCGCATACGGTTCGATTGTGCGCGGCGGTTGTTAACGCCGGCTTAAGCGCCTGGCGCATGGCGTCGCATGATCGACAGGCGAGATGCCGCTGCCAGCCGTCCGCGTGTCGCCGTGTCGCCGGCGCCGACTTTCCGCGACCCGCGGCAGCCGTCACACGTCGGTCAGCGCCCTCTCCGGCGTGAGAATGCGAAACAGGCCGCGCAGCCGGTCGCGGCGCGCCAGTTTCAGCAGGGCCTTGTCGGCCGTCACCAGCCAGTCGGCTGCGGCGTCGCGGGCGAGCTCGAGAAATTTCTGGTCGTCGCGGTCGGCGCAGCGCGGCAAGGCAGTGGCGGCGACCGGCGGCGGCCCCGCAAATCGCCTGACGACGCTGTCGTAGGCGGCCAGCGCGGCTTGCTGCCGCTCTTCCGTCAGGGCGAACATGGAGTAGGCCAGCACGCGGCGGAACTCCTCGAAGCAGGCCTCGTTGCTGATCGCCTGCCACTCGCCGCTTTCGATCCTGGCCCGCAGCGGCGCGAAGCGGCTGTCGTCGAACACGTAGAGCGAGACCAGCACGTTGGTGTCGAGCACCACGCGCCGCGGCGAGGCGCAGGAAAAAACGGGCGCCGGATCTTGCGACCCGGCGCCCGTTGCGGGTTCCGGTGGAACGCCGCTCACGCGTTCCTCACTTCTTCGTCTTCTTCTGCGTGTCGAGGCGGAACTTGACGAAGGAACCGGGCGCATCTTCCAGCGGCTTGAACTTGCCCTTGGACGGATCGCGCGCCGGCACTTTTTCGGCGTTGAGCTTGGTGATCCACTTCTGCCAATCGGTCCACCACGAGCCTTCGTGCTGCTTGGCGCCTTCGAACCATTCGTCCGGCGTTTCCGGGCGGGCATCGTTGGTCCAGAATCCGTACTTGTTGGCCGACGGCGGATTGACGATGCCGGCGATGTGGCCCGAGCCGCCCAGGGCAAATCGTACCGGTCCGCCCAGCGCCTTGGAGCCCAGATACACGCTGCGCCACGGCGCGATGTGGTCTTCGATGGTCGAGATGAAGTAGGACGGCGTCTTGACCTTGGACAGGTCGATCGGCGTGTCGAGCAGGGTGATGCCGCCCGGCTCGCGCAGCAGGTTGTTGAGGTACATGTTGCGCAGGTAGTAGCTGTGCATCTTGTAGGGCATGCGCGTGGAATCGGAATTCCAGTAGAGCAGGTCGAAGGGGAAGGGTTCCTTGCCCATCAGGTAGTTGTTGACCACGAAGGTCCAGATCAGGTCGTTGGAGCGCAGCATGTTGAAGGTGGTGCCCATCTCCGAGCCTTCGAGGTAGCCGCGTTCCTCCATCTTCTTTTCGAGGCTGGCGACCTGGCCTTCGTCGATGAAAACACCGAGTTCGCCGGGAATCGAGAAGTCGAGCAGCGCGACGAAGAAGGTCGCCGAGGCGATGCGCTTGTCCTTCTTGGCGGCCATGTAGCCCATGGTGGACCCGAGCAGCGTACCGCCGAGGCAGTAGCCGATCATGTTGATTTCCTTCTCGCCGGTCTGCTGGCAGACCACGTCGATGGCGGTCAGCGCGCCTTCCGTCATGTAATCGTCGAAGCCCTTCTTCGCCAGCTTCGCATCCGGGTTCACCCAGGAGATGACGAACACGCTGTGGCCCTGGTCGGTCGCCCACTTGATGTAGGAATTGCTCTCGCGCAGGTCGAGGATGTAGTACTTGTTGATCCAGGGCGGGATGATCAGCAGCGGCCGCTTGTACTGTTCCTTGGTGCTCGGATTGAACTGGATCAGCTGGATCATCTCGTTCTGGAAGATCACCTTGCCCGGCGACGAGGCGACGTTCTTGCCCATCTCGAAGGCCGACGGATCGGTCATCTTGACGCGCAGCTGGCCGTCGCCTTCCTCGATGTCGCGCAGCAGGTTGTTGAAGCCCTTGAGCAGGTTCTGGCCGTGGCTCTTGACCGTCTCGCGCAGCACTTCCGGGTTGGTCGCGGCGAAGTTCGAGGGCGCCAGGGCGTCGATGAACTGGCGGGTGAAGAAATTCACCTTCTTCTGCGAGATCTCGTCGAGGCCTTCGATGCAGCAGACATTGTCATGCACGTGGCGGGCGGTGATCAGGTAGGACTGCTTGATGAAGTCGAACAGGAAATGCTCTTCCCATTGGGCGTCGGCGAAGCGCTTGTCGCCCTTCTTCGGCTGCGCCACCGGCGCGCCTTCCATGCCCATCATGCGCATCGATGAGTGCTGCCACAGCGAGAAGTAGTCCCACATCAGGTTCATCTGCGCCTGCGCCAGCTTGTAGGGGTTGGCGAGCATTTTGGCCATCATGTCCATGAAGGCCTGCGCGATGCCGAGATCGTCGTTGGGCGCGGAAACGCCTTTTTTCATCTGGCGCTTCATGTGGTCGGCGATCAGGCCGGAGGCGCGCTGGGCAACCTCGGCATAGGTCTTGGCGATTTCCTTGGGATCGGGCAAGGCTTGGGGTTCGTGCGCAGACATTGTGACTCCTTCGATTAGCGTGAAACAACTCGTCCGGAGCGACTTGTGATAGCCGAGCGAAGCGAGCAAATCAGTAGCCTTCCCGAGAGGGGAGGATGGGAGGGGCGGGTCTTCAATTCGCTTTTCGCGTGTTTCATCTTCCGTGGTTGGCGCTCCGCGCCATGAGCGTTAACTGGTGTAACGGACAAGACCGCTTTCTTCGATGCGCTGCAATCTTCCTGCGTGTTCGAGGTAATTCAGATGGGCGATGGCTTCGCCCATGGCAAACATGGTCTGGTGCGGGTCGGGCAGCTCGCGGCCGAACAGCACGCCGAGCAGGTCGGCGGCGCTCTTCGCCTGGCCGCGGCAGGCCTCGACCAGCACCGCGCAGCGCTCGGCATGGTGGGCGTGAAGCTGCTCGACGCGGGCATGCAGGCCGCGGAAGGGCCGGCCATGCGAAGGCAGCACCAGGGTGTCCTCCGGCAGCACGCGAAACTTGTCAATGGAGTCGAGGAACAGGCCGAGCGGGTCCGCATGCGGCGTGCTGGCCGTCACCGAAATATTGGTCGAGATGCGCGGCAGCAGCATGTCGCCGGAAATCAGCACGCCCAGTTCCGCACAATACAAACTCATGTGTTCCGGCGCGTGGCCGTGGCCGACGATGGTGCGCCACTCGTGCTTGCCGATCATCAGCAGCTGGTCGGGAAACAGGCGGCGGTAGGTGGTCGGAATCGCCGGCACCCCTTTCTTGTAGCCGTTGCCGCGCGCGACGAGGCCGTCGATGCGCGCCTGGTCCAGGCCGTGGCGGCGGAAGAAATCGACCATGAAGCTGATCGAGTAGCCGGCGACCTGTTCCACGATCATGTGCGCGGCGAGGTATTCGCCCTGCGCGATCCACAGTCCGGCGCCGGTCTTCTCTTCCAGCCAGGCGGCGAGGCCGAGATGGTCGGGGTGGCAATGGGTGACGATGCAGCGCGTCAGCCGCCGTCCGGCCAGCGCCGACTCCCAGGCCTGCTTGATCGGATCCAGCGCGAAGCCGGTATCGACGGCCGCATGGCCGTCGCCATCCTCCAGCAGCCACAGGTTGATGTGGTTCAGGGCAAAAGGCAGCGGCATGCACAGCCATTCGATGCCCGGGGCGACGGGCACCGCCGTGCCGGGGGCCGGGGCGGTCTCGTGCAGGTAAGCGATGGGTGCGTTCACGCGGGGTCTCTTTGCATCGGCGGGGAAAATCTGCTTAACTTGTCAAACGTCGGTCGATCATCTTATCCAATTTTCGGGGCTTTATGTGCGGTGCAACATCGAACGCATTTTGGCCCGCCACCATGAACGAAACCCAAACCATTACCGAACTGGCGCGCGAATTCGGCGTCACCACCCGTGCCATCCGGTTTTGGGAGTCCCACGGCCTGGTGTCACCGGCGCGCGAGGGAGGCAACCGGGTCTACAGCAAGCGCGACCGGACCCGCATCAAGCTGGCCCTGCGCGGCAAGCGGCTCGGGCTCAGCCTGGCCGAAATCAAGGACCTGATCGACATGTACGACACGGCCGAGGACGAATCGTCCCAGCTGCTGTCGTTTCTCGGCGCCCTGGCGCAGCGCCGCGCCGCGCTGGAGCAGCAGCGCGACGACATCGAGGCCGTGCTCAAGGAAATCGCCCGCTTCGAGCGGCAGTGCCGCGAAATGCTGCAGGCCGACGAAAGCGCGGCCGCCGGCAAAACGCGACGCAAAGCGCAGTCCCGATAGTTGACGTTGACGTTAACGTCAACTAGCATGCACAAACTGTTTGCAGGAGGTTGAATGCCGCACACCGCCCGTCCCGCCAGAAACGCTTTCGAGCCGCGCAATCCCGACTGGGAAGCCACGGTGCGCGGCAGCTTCGCCCGGCAGAAGGTGATGACCCTGCTCGGCGCCGAGATGGGGGCGCTCGCGCCCGGCCATTGCGAGATCCGCCTGCCCTTCCGCGACGACCTGACCCAGCAGAACGGTTTCTTCCACGCCGGCATCACTGCCACCATCGTCGATAGCGCCGGCGGCTACGCCGGGCTCACCGTGATGCCGAAAGGCGCCGACGTGCTGACCGTGGAATTCAAGCTCAACCTGCTGGCGCCCGCCGACGGCGAATACCTCGTCGCCGAAGGCCAGGTGCTGAAGTCCGGGCGCAACCTCGTCATCACCCGCGGCGAGGTGTATGCGATCAAGAACGGAAAGGCCACCCACTGCGCCACCATGCAGCAGACACTAATGACCATGCACGGCAAGGAGAACTGAATGTTAGGCATCAACTTTGACATGGGCGAGGACATCGACATGCTGCGCGATGCCGTCTGGCAATTCGCACAGAAGGAAATCCTGTCGCGCGCCGCCGCGATCGATCGCGACAACATGTTCCCCGCCGACCTGTGGAAGAAGTTCGGCGACATGGGCCTGCTCGGCATGACGGCCGACGAGGAATACGGCGGCACCAAAATGGGCTACCTGGCCCACATCGTGGCGATGGAGGAAATCTCGCGCGCTTCGGCCTCGGTCGGCCTGTCCTACGGCGCCCATTCCAACCTCTGCGTGAACCAGATCCGCCGCAACGGCAGCGAGGCGCAGAAGAAGAAATACCTGCCCAAGCTTATCTCGGGCGATCACGTCGGCGCGCTGGCGATGTCGGAACCGGGCGCCGGTTCCGACGTGGTGTCGATGAAGCTGCGCGCCGACCTCAAAGGCGACCGCTACGTGCTCAACGGCTCGAAGATGTGGATCACCAACGGCGGCGACGCCGACACCCTGGTGGTCTATGCCAAGACCAATCCGGACGGCGGGGCAAAGGGCATGACCGCCTTCATCGTCGAAAAGGGCTTCAAGGGCTTCAGCAAGGGCCAGCACCTCGACAAGCTCGGCATGCGCGGCTCGAACACTTACCCGCTGTTCTTCGACGACTGCGAAGTGCCGGTGGAAAACGTCATGGGCGGCGAAGGCAACGGCACGCGCGTGCTGATGTCGGGCCTCGACTACGAGCGCGCCGTGCTCTCCGGCGGCCCGCTGGGCATCATGGCCGCCTGCATGGACGTGGTGCTGCCCTTCATCCACGAGCGCAAGCAGTTCGGCCAGAGCATCGGCGAATTCCAGCTGATGCAGGGCAAGCTGGCCGACATGTACTCGACCTGGCAGGCCACGCGCGCCTACGTCTATGCGCTGGGCAAGGCCTGCGACCGCGGCGACCACGCGCGCACGCTGCGCAAGGATGCCGCCGGCGCGATCCTCTATTCGGCGGAAAAGGCCACCTGGATGGCCGGCGAGGCGATCCAGGCGCTGGGCGGCGTCGGCTATACCAACGACTACCCGGCCGGCCGTCTCTGGCGCGACGCCAAGCTCTACGAGATCGGCGCCGGCACCAGCGAGATCCGCCGCATGCTGATCGGCCGCGAGCTCTACAACGAGACCATGTGATGAGCCATCAAACCCCCCAGCAGCGCCGCGAGGAATGGCAGAAACGTTACGACGAGGTGATCGCCCGGGCGACGCCCCCCGGCATGCTGACGATGGAGAATCTGCGCGAGTACACGGGGCTGGAACTGTTCCAGAAGATGATCGCGGGCGAACTGCCGCGGCCGCCGATCAGCGAGACCCTGGGCTTCGCCCTGATCGAAGCGGAAAAGGGCCGCGTCGTTTTCCAGGGCACGCCGCATCATCGCCACTACAACCCGATCGGCTCGGTGCATGGCGGCTATCACGCCACGCTGCTGGATTCCTGCGTCGCCTGCGCGATCCAGACCACGCTCGAAGCGGGGCAGGGCTACACCACGATCGAACTCAAGGTGAATTACATCCGTGCGCTGACCGACCGCGTCGGCCCGGTGCGCGCCGAGGGCCGCGTGATCCATGCCGGCAAGCAGATCGGCACGGCCGAAGGCAAACTGGTCGATGCCGACGGCAAGCTCTACGCCCACGCCACCACGACTTGTTTGATTTTTAACGTCTGAAAATGAGCGGCCTTCTGGACACCTATCGCGGCACGGTCTATCCGTGGCACTGCGACCACATGAACCACATGAACGTGATGTGGTACGTCGGCAAGTTCGACGAGGCGACCTGGAACCTGATGTCGCATCTGGGCATGAATGCGGCCTTCCTGCGCGAGCATCATCGCGGCATGGCAGCGGTGGACCAGCGCATCAGCTACCAGCGCGAACTGCATGCCGGCGACACGGTGGCGATCCGGACCGGCGTGGTCAGCGTCGGCGACAAGAAGATCGTCTTCTTCCACGAGATGCGCAATGCCGACAAGGACACCGTGTCGGCAATCACGCTGCTCACCGGCGTGCATCTCGACACACAGACGCGCAAGAGCTGTCATCTGCCCAAGGCGGCGGCCGACAAGGCGCGCGAGCTGGTCGTCGCCTACGAACTGCCCTGGGCGCCATGAATGACGTCGTGAAAGTCGGCGCTGGCGGCGCGGCGATTCGGGTGCTGGGTGCCGAGCATATTGCCGAGCTGGACCAGGTGCGCCAGTTCTTCCGCAACTATGCGGCCTGGCTCGGCGTCGATTTGTGCTTCCAGAATTTCGACGAGGAAATGGCCACGCTGCCGGGCCGTTATGCCGAGCCCGGGGGACGGCTGTTCTACGCCGAGGTCGACGCAGGTGGTGAGAAACGCGGCGCCGGCTGCGTCGGCATCCGCCACTTCGCCGAGGGCGTCTGCGAACTCAAGCGCCTGTACGTCGATCCGGCGCAGCGCGGCTTCGGCATCGGCCGCCAGCTCGCCCTCGCGGCGATTCGCGCCGCGCGCGAGATCGGCTACCGCAAGATCCTGCTCGACACGCTGCCGGCCATGCGCATCGCCGTCAAGCTGTATCGCGAGCTCGGCTTCCTCGAAGCGCCCGCCTACTACCAGACGCCGGTCGAAGGCACGCAGTTCCTCGCCCTCGACCTGGAGAACTGGTCGGAGGACAAGGTCGCCAACGAAAACCTGTTCCACCTGTTCGACTTCAACCGCGCCTGGGCACGCCGCATCACCGAAGTCGACCCCGGCTATTTCGAGCGCCTCTCGCATCTGCAGGCCCCCGAATATCTCTGGATCGGCTGCTCCGATTCGCGCGTGCCGGCCAACCAGATCGTCGGCCTGCTGCCGGGCGAAGTCTTCGTCCATCGCAACGTCGCCAACATCGTGGTGCACACCGACCTCAACTGCCTGTCGGTGATCCAGTTCGCCATCGACGTGCTCAAGGTCAAGCACATCATGGTGGTCGGCCATTACGGCTGCGGCGGCGTGCAGGCGGCGCTGAACCATCAGCGCGTCGGCCTGGCCGATCTCTGGCTGCGCCACGTGCAGGATGTCCATGTCAAGCATCTGGCGCGCGTCGACGAACTGCCCGAGGACAGGCGCCACGACCGGCTCTGCGAACTCAACGTGCTGGAGCAGGTGATCAACGTCTCCCGCACCATCGTCGTGCAGGATGCGTGGCAGCGCGGGCAGGGCCTGACCATCCACGGCTGGATCTACGGCCTCAAGGACGGCCTGGTGCGCGACCTCGGCCTCACCGTCAGCAGCCCCG
>Ga0207969_100092_pt1 | contig 61033 bp, 48 predicted proteins | sample LakWasMet25_LOW6_2_FD_183869 | JGI IMG/M metagenome (GOLD analysis project Ga0207969, IMG submission 183869) | Freshwater sediment methanotrophic microbial communities from Lake Washington under simulated oxygen tension - Sediment Metagenome... | ecosystem: Environmental > Aquatic > Freshwater >...
AACTACGGCAGCGACGACAACTACCCCCGCGGCGACGACGACGACGGCGCCCGCAGGGGTGCAGGGCGAGGCAGAAGTTGGGGAGATGTAATTGTCGTTGATGGGGAGATGTAGTTGACGTCGAGCAGGCGATCAACCGTCAGCACGCTTGTTTCCTTGGTGATTCCAGCACGCCACGTGCGGGGAAGCATCGTGTCTTCGTCCGGCGAGCCATTGCGGTCGTGGGCCCCCTTCCCCGCTGCCGCGCGCCCTGCACCCCCGCGGGGCGGGGGCAGGGCTCAGCAAGCTGACAGCTTCGCGCGTGGCCTGCAGGCGTTGGAGCCCTGCCCCCGCCCCGCGGGGGTTTAGGGCGCGCGGCAGCGGGGAAGGGGGCCCACGACCGTGACGGTTTCAACCACGACGAAACCAGCGCGTCGCCACCGATCCCCGGATCCCTGATTAGAACCGACCCGACACGCCCGCCCCGCCGGGCGAGAGGCCGAGGTACCAGGTGGGCGCCCTCTCGAAGCGGTCGCCAGGCGGCGCGTTGACGAGCAGCACGAGCCCCGTGATGGCGCCGACGAGCCCGACGCCGGTGAGCACGCCGCTGACCACGGCCGCGGTGAGCTCGCCGTCGAGGCGGGCGTCGATGGCGCGGTTGTCGGCGAAGGCCGCGCGAGAGCGCTCCGGGGAGCACCTGACGGCGCCGCTATCGCACTGATCGATCACGACGTCGTTGGCGTCGCGGGCGTTGACGGAGTTCGTGTACTGCGGCACCGCGAGGCCGAGCCAGATGGCCCCGCCGATCGCGACCGGGGCGCCGATGCCCAGGGCGAGCCAGCCCGCGGTGCGCATCCGCCGCGAGCGGCTTTCGACCTCCGCGCGGTGCGCGGGCGTGGGCTCGAGCCGCAGGTCGAGGCGGGTGGGCCGCCCCGCCGGCAGGTCGACCGAGCGCACCACCGGGAGAAACTCCTCGCGCTCGACCCTCAGCGTGTGTCGCCCAGGCGGAACCGCCGCGCTCCCGTCCATCGGCACCCTGCGCCCGTCGAGGGTCGCGTGCGCGCCGGGCTCGCTCGCCCTCAGCACCAGGTGCGCTCCCTCGGACTCCGGCACCGGCTCGGCCCAGCGCAGCGTCGCCGCCACGCGAGCGCCCACGCCCGTGGCCTCGACCTCCGCGCGGAAGGTCTCGTAGCCCGGGTGCGCGACCTCGACGACGTGCCGCCCCTCGGTGACGCTGAGCGGGCTCTCCACCGGGGTGCGCGCCACCTCCCGGCCGTCCACACGCACCGACGCGCCCGCGAGCTCGCAGCTCACCTGGATCGTCGAGCGGGTGCGAGGGAGCGTCGCTGCGACGGCGGCGCGCTGCCCTCCCACGACGTCCACCTCCGCGCGGAAGGCCTCGCGACCTGGGGCCGTGACCGCCACGCGCCGGCGTCCGACGGAGACGGGGATGCCGTCTCGCCACTCTCGCCTCACGACGCCGTCTACCTCCACCGTCGCGTCGGGAACGTCCGCGGTGAGGGCGATGGTGCCGATGCGCGCGCTCAGCCGGGCGAGGGCGGCGACGATCTCCTCGCGGTGGCGCGCCACCGCCGAGGGCGGAGCGAGGCGCTGGTACCGCTCGATGAGCTCGCGGGCCTCGACGTACTCGTTGAGGTTCTCGTGGGTGGCCGCGAGGTTGAAGAGCACCTCTGGGTTCTGCGAGGCGTCGTAGGCCGCGCGAAACTCCGCCAGCGCGCCCCGCAGGTCCCCTTCGCCGGAGAGGTGCACGCCGCGGTCGAAGTGCTCGCTCGCCGAGACGCTCTGCGCCGCCGCGGCCGAAGGGGCGAGGGCGAGCACCGCGACGACGCTGCAGGGTCGGAGGTGGAAGGTCACGATGGCAGTGGCTCCGTCAACGAAGGGGGAGGGGAGTGGCTGTCGATCTGGAGGGGGCCGATGCGGGGCGCGACTGTAGCCGATGCGCCGCGCCCGCGTCCTGCTCGCCGCGCCCCTGCGGGGCCCCTACGGGTCGCCTGCTGAACCGTCGCTCACCAGCAGGCGCAGCAGCGCGATGGGTCGGTGCTGCCTGGGGTGGCGCACCAGCCGCCCGCGGCGCCCGCGGAGACGCAGGCCGCGTGGCAGTCGGCGGCTGCCCCGATGCAGCGCTCGCAGCCCTCCGGGGCGCAGGCGCAGCAGCGCGATGGGTCGGTGCTGCCGGGCATGCCGCACGCGCCGCCGGTGGCGCCGAGGGCCGACTGACAGGCCGCCGCGCAGGAGAGGCCCGCGGGCACGCAGGCGGTGCAGCCAGAGCCCGAGGGGGCGGAGGGGCCGTCGGGGTAGGCGACGGCGATGCGGTTGCGGTTCCAGCTCATGACCGAGGCGCCGCCGAACCAGATGGCGCTCGGGGCGCCGTCGACCAGTTGGAGGTGCGGCGTGACCTGGCCGAAGCGATCGGTTGAAGCGCCGCTCAGTCCGAAGAGCCGGCCGCGGTCGACCCAGCAGAGGCCGTCGGGGCTGGTCGACCAGAGGGTTCCGGTGCCGCTCTCTCGGAGCATCACCCAGACGCCGCCGACGCGCTGCACGTCGACCGCGCCCGCGTCGAGCACCAGGGGGTTGCGCGGGTGTCGGGTGAAGGTGCGCCCGTCGGCGCTGGTGGCGAGGCCCACGTGGCGTCGGCCGCGAGAGGTGCCGTCGTAGAACATCCACCACGTCGAGCCGTCGAAGTGCACGCTGGGGCGGCCGACCTTCTCGTCGTCCCAGGCGCCCGCGGGCCCGGGGCCGAGCACCTCGCCGACGCGCGCGAAGCCCGTGAGGCCGTCGGACCGGGCGAGCCAGATGCGGTCGTTCTCGGCGGTCGGCGCGTCGGTGTAGAACATCGACCAGCGCCCGTTGGCGCGCACTACGCTCGGGTCGTTGACGTGGTTGGAGGTCCCGCGGTCGAGCACGGGGCGGGGCGTGGCGTCGGAGGGCCACTTGCGCCACGTCGCTCCGTCGCGCGAGGTGGCGACGTAGATGCGGTCGTGGCCGTCGCTGCCCTGCGCTCCGTAGAACATCGCCCACCCCCCGTCGATGCGCTGCAGGTCGGGCGCATAGACGTTGTCCTCGCCCTGCAGAGGATCGGTCGCAGTCGCGACGAGCATCGGGCTGGCCGGGGCGACGCTCCATCGGGCGGGCCACCCCGGAGGGAGCCGATCGCAGCCCGCGTCGACGACGGGAGGGATGTCGACAACGGGGATGTCGGCAACGGGGATGTCGGCAACGGGGATGTCGACAACGGGGATGTCGGCAACGGGGACGTCGACAACGGGGACGTCGATGGGAGAGGAGACATCGATGGTGGACGGGACGTCGCGCACGGACGCATCGAGGAGGGGGACGTCGTCGGAGGTGTCCTTGGCGGGGACGTCGAGGGTCGCGGGGTCGTCGGCCTCGGGCGCGTCGACCGCCACGCTCTGCTTCGCGCAGCCGACGATCACGATCGAGGCGAGGGCCCAGCGGGTGAGTGACGACATCGGGGGAGCCGCATCGTGGGCACAGGCGATGGTCATGGCGCAACCGCAGCGAGCTTCGCTGCTACCGTCCCACGCATGGACGGCGCCCGCCTCTCTTGCTGCATCGCGGCCGTGTGCCTCGCGTGCGGCGCTCGCACTCCCTTGTCCTCCGGCTCTCTCGCGGACTCCGACTCCGGGGTGTCGTTTGACGCTTCTCCAGTCGCGGTGACGCTCTCGATCCCCCTCGGGACCTACGAGGGTTGTACCTCCGCGACCGTGACGACCCGACCGAACTTCGTGGGCAGCACCGGGCGCGACGGCTCCATCACCCTCACCCGCGAGGGCGACGGCGTCGCTGCCGCGCTCGACTTCCCCTCGTATGCGAGCGGCAGCGCGGCTTTCGTCCCGACGGCTGGAGACTCCGCCGCCTTCCGTGCGAGCCAGAGCTTCGACGTGCAGACCGCGAACCCGGGCTTTCGCGTGGTGACCGTGACCGCAACGAGCGGCGCGCTCTCCATCGTCGGAGAGACGCTGTTCATCTCGACCCACGGGAGCGCCGGGTCGGACGACGTCCGCACCTTCTTCCACTGCCGCGTTCCCGCGGGTCTGCAACCGACGAGCGTCGTCACGAGCGCGCCGCCGCCGGGGCGTCTGACCGACGGCGTCTACCGCTCTTGCACCACGGCCTCCAGCACCGACGGGCCCGTGCGGGCTGGCGTGACCGGCGGCCTCGGCTCGCTCACCGTCACCCGTAGCGCAGGTGCCCTCCACCTCACGTGGACCGATTCGCTGACACCGGGGTGGGCTTGCGGCGCCCTCGAATTCGGAGCCGGCCCGGTCACCGCCGCGCTGACCCCGGGGCAGGAGTGCGTCATTCAGCGGCCTTGCGGGCCGCCGCCCACCCTCGGCCCTTCACCGTTTCCAGACGTGGCGACGCTGACGAACATGCGAGGTTCGATGAGGGTGAGTGGCAACGCGTTGTTCGTCGACGTCCTCGGCGACGCCACCGCGAAGGCCTGCGGCATCCACGACCTGTCGATCCTCTGCACGAACCCATGATGCTCGACGTCGCCTCGAAACGTGGCCCCCTTGCGGTCGGCGGATCGTGTCGTGAATCGATTTGTTCCATCCAAGATTGGATGCCTGCTCGATACGATGCGTCGGCGGCATGCGGGCGCTCGAGGCCGCCGACCTGAGCCCTCGAGGCGGAGGTACAAGGGCTCCCGGGAGTGGTACTCCACTGGTGCCGCCGGGTCCCCGACGTGACCGCTGGGCTCGGCGCTGGAGACAACGAATCCCATGACCACGGCTTACTGGTGCGTACTCGTCGCGGGCCTTCTCCCCTACCTCGCGACCACCGTCGCGAAGGCGGGGGCGAAGTTCGACAACAACAACCCGCGTGACTGGCTGGCGAAGCAGGAGGGCTGGCGTCGCCGCGCCAACGCCGCGCAGAGCAACGGCTTCGAGGCCTTTCCCTTCTTCGCGGCGGCGGTGATCGTGGCGCACCTCGCCCACGCGCCGCAGGGCCGCATCGACACCCTCGCGCTGGTCTTCATCGCCGCGCGCGCGGCCCATTTCGCGGCCTACCTCGCCGACATCGCCCCGCTGCGCAGCCTCGTGTGGATGGCCGGCCTCGGCTGCACCGTCGCGCTGTTCTTCCAGGGCGCCTGAACGCTGCCCTCTGGCTCTTGAGGAGGAGTCGGCGAGCCCGCTGATCGACGGGCTCGTCGGCCGTGGCGGCTCAGCAGGCGCTGGCCGCGGCGCAGACCCGCACGCCGTCCGAGCGGCGGGCGCAGCATCCGCTGGCGCAGTCGCTGTGCTGGCTGCAGAGCGCGGCGCAGTTGCAGGCCGCTCCGACGCAGGTGCAGGCGGTCGGGTTCTGCAGCCCGGTCGTCTCGCGGCAGCAGTCCATGTCGCCCGAGCACGCGCCGCCCACGGGCGAGAAGCACGCGGCGTTGCTCGCGCAGAAGAGGGCGACGTTGCACGCGCGGGTGCCGTCGTTGAGGGGGGCGCAGCAGCCGCTCACGCAGTCGCTGTTGTTGGCGCAGGCCGCGGTGCAGACGGTGCCCACGCCGGTGAGGCGCACGCACCGGGTCGTCACGCCGCGGTCGGAGCAGCAGTCCGCGTCGGCGGTGCAGGCGTCGCCCACGCGAGCGAAGCAGGCCGAGACGCAGGTGCCCGAGGGCGAGCAGGCCTGGCCCGAGAGGCAGGAGCCGCACGAGCCGGTGCCGCAGTTGTTGGGACCGCAGTTGCGACCCGCGCAGGTCGGGGTGCAGGTGGGGGTGCACGAGCCGCGGACCGAGTCGCACACGAGCCCGCCGGGGCAGGTGCCGCAGACGCCGCCGCAGCCGTCCGGGCCGCACGAGCGACCGTCACAGTTCGGGGTGCAGCACTGGCCCGTCATGGCGTTGCACGACCCGGCGCCGGTGCACGAGCCGCAGGATCCGCCGCAGCCGTCCATGCCGCACGAGCGGCCGGCGCAGTTGGGGGTGCAGGTGCTCGCGGCGCAGTTTCCCGCGGCGGTGCAGGCCTGGCCGGCCGCGCAGGAGCCACAGCTACCGCCGCAGCCGTTGTCGCCGCAGGTCCGCGCGCCGCAGTTCGGGGTGCAGGCCGCGTCGATCCGCGCGGCGTCCGTCTGGACGGGCGTCCCGGAGTCCCCCGCCCCGGGGCACCCGGCGCAGGAGCCGTAGGCGCTTCCGAGGTCGTTGCAGGTCTGCACCCCCATCGCCCCGCCCGGACAGAGGCAGGCCTGGGTCACCCCCGGCGTGCAGCCGGTGATCGTCCCGCCGCCCCCCGTGGCCGTGCCGCAGCCGACCATGCCCGCCACGACCGCAAGCCCAAGCATCCAACCTGACAACACCCGGATCCAGGAACCCATGAAAGTCTTCTCCACTGCAGTATTTGAACGTCCGTTGCGGGAAAGTGCGCCCGCTGGGAGGCGGCACCCTAGCCGCTAACCCCCACCGCTGTCTCGGAACTGCCCCCTCCGGTAGGACCCCGGTCAGTGGAGGGGTGGAGGCCCCAGACGTCGCGCGCTGCAGGACCATCACGTAGCCCGGTTCCTCGCGCTGGACGTAGCGGTACCCGTGGCGAGGCACCGGTGATGACCTGACGCGTGGACAGGTACGGGAGGGCGAGGGTCGAGAGCTGCGTCGGCGGGACGTTGCCGCAGGTCGCGGGGGTGTCGTTTCGGGGGGAGACCCACCCCGTGGTGTGCACGAACCCGACGGCTCGTTCAGCGTCCGAGCCGTCGACGGCGGGGGAGGTTCAAGCTTCCCTGGCGGGGGCGAACACGTCGATCAACAGCAGCACGAGCACCGAGACCGTGCCCAGCAGGAGCAGGCCCGCGGACGGGACCGCCAGCCACGACAGCGACTCCTTGGCCGCATCGGTGCTGCCGAGGCCCGGCGCCCGACGCGCGGCGAGCATCCAGAACAGCGAGTACCCGAGCGCACCCAGGCCCAGCGCCAGCGCCGTGGCCCGGCGAAGCATCTCCTTCGGCCGACGCAGCGCCGCCAGCAGCACGATCATGCCGAGGGCCGAGGCCCCGATGGCGCCGCCGTGCAGGTGGGCTCGCTTGTAGTAGTTCCAGCTCTTGTCGACGACGCTACGCATCTTCGCGGCGTCGCCGCCGTACACCGTGGCCGAGACCGCCTGGGCGCGCGCGGCGAGGTCGGCCTTCATCGGCGCCTCGAAGGCTCCGAACGCGCCTCCGAAGGCGAAGCCGAAGAGGATGGTGAGCACCGCCAGCGCCAGCCCGATGCGCCCGATGCGGAGCCCCTGATGGAAGTCGTGATGAGGTGCCGACATGACTCGGACCGTGGGGCCCCCCGCTGGAATCACAAGCCTCGATCCTGATCGCGACCGGAGAGAGGCCTCGCCTGGGCCCCGGGCGAAGGGTACGGGGGCGGACTTGCCCCGGCCGGGGGGCTCCGCGTAGAGAGTGCCCCAACCCCGATGGCCACCGAGCGCAAGCGCATCCACTTCATCTCCCTGGGCTGCCCGAAGAACCGCGTCGACACGGAGGTGATGCTCGGCGTCGCCAACGGCGCGGGCTGCGACCTCGCGGCCTCCCCCGAGGAGGCGGAGTACATCGTCGTCAACACCTGCGGCTTCATCGGTCCGGCCAAGGAGGAGAGCGTCGACACCATCCTGGCGATGGGGCGCATGAAGGAGGAGGGCCGCTGCGAGAAGCTCGTGGTCGCCGGCTGCCTCTCCCAGCGCTACCCCGAAGAGCTCGCGAAGGAGATGCCCGAGGTCGACCACTTCCTCGGGTCGAGCGACATGCTCAAGCTGGGCGACGTGCTCGCGGGCGGCGCCGAGCGGATGCTCGTGGGCAACCCCGCCGACTACGTGCTGAGGGCCAGCGACCCGCGGGTGCTCTCCCAGGGGCGGCACAGCGCCTACCTGAAGATCGCCGAGGGGTGCAACCGCACCTGCTCGTTCTGCGCGATCCCGATGATCCGAGGGAAGCAGCGGTCGCGGGGCATCGACGACCTCGTCGAGGAGGCCGCGCGCCTCGCCTCGCAGGGGGTGCTCGAGCTCAACCTCGTGTCGCAGGACACCATCGCCTACGGCCGCGACCGCGAGGAGAAGCCCAACCTCGCGGGCCTGGTGCGCCGCCTCGGCGAGGTCGACGGGCTGCGCTGGATCCGGCTGCACTACCTCTACCCCGAGACGCTGACCGACGAGCTGGTGGAGCTGATCGCGTCGCACCCCAAGGTGGTGAAGTACGTCGACATGCCGTTGCAGCACGCGAGCGACGCGATGCTCCGTCGGATGAAGCGCGGCCACGGCGGCGCGAGGCTCCGTCGCGTGGTGGAGACGGTGCGCACGAAGATCCCCGGGGTGACCTTCCGCACGGCCTTCATCGTGGGTCACCCTGGCGAGTCGGAGGAGGACTTCACCGAGCTCGTCGACTTCGTGAAGTGGGCGGAGTTCGACCGGGTGGGGGTGTTCCGCTACTCGGACGAGGAGGGCACCGGGGCGGAGACCCAGGACGCCAAGGTGAAGCCCAAGGACAGCGCCGCGCGGCACCGCAAGCTGATGGCCGTGCAGCGCCCCATCGCCCGCAAGCGCAACCGGGCCCTGGTCGGGACGCGCGTCGAGGTGCTGGTCGACGGCGCCAGCGAGGAGCACGAGTTCGTGCTGCAGGGCCGCCACGCGGGACAGGCGCCGGACATCGACGGCGTCGTGTACCTGTCGGGCGCCGAGGTGAGCGCCGGGTCGATGGTGATGGCGGACATCTCGCAGAGCGCCGACTACGACCTCGTGGGCGAGGTGGTGATGGACGAAGACGCCCTGATGCCGGTGAAGCCCAGGGCGAAGAAGCGTGTCTCGCTGAGGATCACCGCCGACTGAGCTTGACGGCGCCCCGCGCCCGATGATCGCCTGCGCGAAGCCATGAGGGCGCTGATGCGATCGCAGACGCTTCGAGCCTGGATCGTCGGCGCGCTCGCTGTCGTCGGCCTGTCGTTCTCCCCGCCTGCCCCGGCGCAGATGGGCCTCACCTTCGGCGGTGGCCCTCCCGCCGCCGACGCGGTGGGCCTGGTGGTGGGAGGCTTCGAGGGCCTGACCGTCGAGCGCGCCGAGACGGTGCTCGATCTGCGCGAGGTACACCTGCGCAAGGTCGTGCCCTGCGAGACGACGTACACCCTGCTGAACCCGGGGACGGCACGCGACCTGGAGGTCCTCGCGACCAGCGGGGTCAGGACCGACAGCGACCCCGTCGCCGAGCTCGACGGCGCGGCACTCGCGACCTGCGCGCCGGCGTACTTCCCCCGCGGGTTCAAGTGGCCGACGCGGAGGGACGTCCCGACTCCCCCGGGCCTCGATCCCGTGGAGTACAGGCAACACCATGAGAGCGCGTGCGTGCTGCGCTTCTCTCTGCCGCCCGGCACCCACCGGCTCCGCATCCGCCAGCGCACTTCGTTGCAGGCCACCGAGAGCGGCGACCGCACCCTCGGCGACTACCAGTTCATCTACGGCCTCGAGCCCGCGCGGCAGTGGACCGGGCTCCGCGAGCTGTCCTTCCGCGTCCTCGTCCGCAGCGGATGGCCCGCGGCCTCGTCGCCTTCCGTCGCTCGCGGCGGCGACGGGCTCTCTGCCCGGTGGTCCACCGTCCCTGCGGACTCCATCGCGGTCTCGGTGCGCACGCCTCGGCCCTCGCTCCGGCTCGCGCGCTCCTTCCCCTGGGCGCTGCTCTTCGCGGGCCTCGCGGCGGTGATCGCGGGCGCCTTCGCGCTGGGGCGCCGGCTGTCCCTCTCCGGTCACCGGTGGCGCTTCTCGCTCCTCGCGCTGCCGGTCGCCTTCGTCCTTCCCGCCGCGGGCTACAGGCTCGGCGACAGGCTCGCGACCGCGCTCATCACCCGCCAGCTCGGCTTCGCGCCGCGCATCGACATCCTGTCCACCTTCGGCGACGTCCTGGTCGTGGGATTCGGCGGCGCCGTGGGCGTGGTGGCCTTCCTGCTGGCCTCCTTCGCGGCGCACCGGCGGCGCTGAAGGGCCGGTGCGGTACTTGGGGTGATCGCCGTCGCCCGATCGCCCTCGGTTGACTGGCCGGTCGCGCTTGACTAGAAAACCTCGCGCCCGCGCCCTACAAGGACCTGCGCGACTTTTTGACCTGCGCGGCCCCAACGACCTGCGCGACGGAGAACCGATGGCCACGTACATCACGACGGACTGCATCAACTGCGGCGCCTGCGAGCCCGAGTGTCCCAACGACGCGATCAGCGAGGGCGATGAGATCTATGTGATCGACCCCGAGCTGTGCACCGAGTGCGTGGGCTTCTACGACCACGAGGCCTGCCAGGCGGTGTGTCCCGTGGAGTGCTGCCTCCCCGACCCGAAGCACCCCGAGAACGAGAACGCCCTCATCGCGCGCGCGCTCCAGCTCCACCCCGACGACGCGGCGCTGAAGACCAAGACCGCCGCGAACAACTACCCCTCCCGCTTCCGCAAGTGACCTGGGCTCGCCGCGCCGCCCTGGCGGCCTTCGGGCTGACCGCGGGCTGCGCGACCGCGTCCCCCATCCTCGCTCCGGCCCGGGTGCTGCCCGCCGAGAAGGTCGAGCTCGACCTGGGCACCGCCCTGGTCGCGCCGGTCGGCACCGGCACCCTCGACGAGGCCCGGCAGCGCGCGGCCTCCAACGAGCAGATCATCCGATCGGCGGTGGCCTACGCCATGACCCCTCCCGGGGTGGTCCCCTACTTCAGCGGGCGCGCGGGCCTGGGCCACGGCGCCGAGGGGAGCCTCGCCCTCATCGGTCGCACGGTGCGCATCGGCGCCCGGCGCGAGCTCGTCCGTGACGGCGACTTCACCCTGAGCGCCGGCCTCGCCGGGCGCTTCGCCTTCATCGCGGGCGCGCTCGACGGGCTGATGCCCGACTTCGTCGTGCAGCGGTCGAGCGTCTACGGGGGAGAGATCTCGCTGGTCGCGGGCATCACCCGCTCCCGCATCTACGACGTATGGCTGGGGCTGCGCGGGGGGTACCAGCGCAGCGACGCGACGGTGCAGGCCACGGCGATCCAGCCGCTCTCCTTCGAGCTCGGGGCGCACCGGGTCGAGGCCGCCGCGGCCTTCGGGCTGCGCGTGGGCTTCGGCCGGCTGTCGGCCGCGATCGAGATCGACCTGCGCATGGCCTGGTCGGTGGGGGGCAGGCAGGGAGAGTCGGTCGACGCGCTGACGTGGGCGCTGGTCCCGGCGGGGGCGATCGCCTGGCGGCTGTAGATCAGCCGCGGGCGGCGGCGACGATGCGCTCGAGGCGCACGAGCGCGGTGTGCAGCACCGACTCCTCGGGGCCGAAGGAGAAGCGCACGTGGTCGCGGAAGCGCGACGAGCGGCCGATGCGGCGCTTGCCGGGGTTCACGTCGAAGAACTCCCCGGGGACGGTGATGATCTTCTCGGCGAGCGCGGCGCGGAAGAAGCCCATGCCGGTGTTGAGCGGCGCCGGGAGGTTGGCCACCGAGCCCCAGACGTAGAAGCCCCCTTCGGGCTCGCTGTCGACGGTGACGCCGAGGGAGCGCAGCCCGTCGAGCAGGAGCTGGCGCTTGCGGCCGAAGGCGCGGGAGATGGCCGCCGTCTCGGCGCGGGCGTGCTCGGCGGTCACGATGGCGCACGCCGCCCGCTGCATGGGCTTCGAGCCGCCGCCGTCGAGGAAGGACCCGGCGCTCGCGACGCCCTCGATGATGGCGCGCGGAGCGACGGTCCAGGTGATGCGCCAGCCCGGGTAGCGCCAGTTCTTGGTGAGGCCGTCGAAGATGACCACCGGGTCGAGGTCGACGTCCTCGACGTAGCGCGCGGCGCTCTCCATCGGGGTGGGGTCGCCCGGGCGGTTCCAGATGTAGTGGGAGTAGAACTCGTCGACCAGCATGGCGCAGTCGTTCTCGCGGCAGAGCGCCACCCAGCGCGCGAGGTCGTCGCCGCCGACGAGCTTGCCCGTCGGGTTGCACGGGTTGCTGAGCAGGATGGCGCCGAGGCCCCGCCCGACGATCTCGCGCTCCAGCGCCTCCGGGGGAAACGCGTAGCCCTTCTCCCCCTCCAGCAGGATCGGGATGGGAGAGAACAGCCGGAACACGTCCAGCAGCTCCTCGTACGCGGTGTAGTCTGGGAGGAAGTGCCCGAGGTTGATGCGCCCGAGGGCCGCCGCGGCGCGCAGCAGCGACACGCGCCCGCCCCCGGAGATGGAGACGTTCTCCGCGGTGTACTTCGAGGGCATCCCCTTGCGGTAGAGCTCGTTGTACATGCCCGCGACCGCCTCGCGGAGCTCCCACACCCCGGGCACCGGGGCGTACTCCTGGTCGTCGAGCGCGATGGGCAGCGACTCGATGCGCGGGGGCGCCCCGGGCAGCGGCCCGGTCTCCGGCTGACCCTGGCCGAGGTTGCACCAACCCTCGGCGCCGAAGCGGAATCCGAGCTTCTGGGCCTCGGTGGTCACGTAGATCACCCCGGTGCGGGGGACGGCTCGAAAGGCGCTGAAGGTGTGCTCGCTCACAGCTTCACCATGCCTCAGGTGAACCGGGCGACGCCAGCCGCGGCGCAGCTCTCTTGTGTGTGTGGTTTGACGCCGCGGAGAACGTACGCCTACGGTCAGGGCCGAGCGATGCACTCTGTGGTGAAATCACGACGCTCGCACATGCCGCTGGAGACCGCCGATCGACTCCGCGTGACGGAGCCGAACCTCCCGCTCATCCGCACGCCCGTCCCTCCGCCGCCCCCTCGGCTGGGGTCGCTGGTCATCGTGCACTCCAACGACCTGCGCGAGGTCTGCCGCCGCTACGAGCTCGACCCGCTCGTGGCGCGCTACACCATCGGGCGCGCCGAGGGCTGCGCGGTGATGCTCGACCACCCGCGGGTCTCCCGCGCGCACGCCCACCTTGAGTATCGTGAGGGCGAGTGGTGGCTGGTCGACGACGGCAGCACCAACGGCACCGTGGTCAACGACGCGCCCGCCGAGGTGCGGCGGCTGTCGAGCGGCGACTGCATCCAGATCGCCGGGACGGTGTTCAAGTACATCGCCGGGAGCGACATCGAGGGGCAGTACTTCGCCACCATCCGCACGGCGATGATCACCGACGGGCTCACCCGCGCGCTCACCCACGCGGCCTTCCGCGAGCGGCTGGACAGCGAGTTTCGCCGGTCGCGGCGCTACCACCGGCCGCTCTCCCTGGTGCTCATCGACCTCGACTACTTCAAGCAGGTCAACGACAGCCACGGGCACCTCACCGGGGACACGGTGCTGCGCGACTTCGCGGGGATGATCCTCTCGCGGGTGCGCCGCGAGGAGTCGCTGGGCCGCCTCGGGGGCGAGGAGTTCGCCATCCTGCTGCCGGAGACCGAGCTCGCGGGCGCCAAGGTGCTCGCGCGCGACCTGCAAGACCGGGTGCGCGCCGCGCGCTGGGAGGCCTCCGGATCCACCGTGCAGATCACCGCCTCCTTCGGGGTGGTGTCGCTCACCGCGGCGATGAGCGCCCCGGAGGCCCTGCTCGAGCGGGCGGACGCGCTGCTCTACGCGGCCAAGGGCGCGGGCCGCAACCGGATGGTGGCCGACGAGCCCGACGCCTCCGAGGGGTGACGGAGGGTTTTAGCCCTCGACCGGAATCGCCACCCTGAAGAGCGTCCCCGAGGGCGCCACGGCGTGCACCGTGACGTCGCCGCCGTGCGCCCTCGCGATGTGCTTCACCAGCGAGAGCCCGATGCCCGTCCCCCTCGGGCCGCCGGAGCGCACCGCGCGCCCGCGGTAGAAGCGCTCGAAGATCTTCCGCGCGTCCTCCGGGTCGATGCCGGGCCCGTGATCCTGCACCTCGATGATGGCCCTGGCGCCCTCCTGGCGAGCGCGCACCACCACCGCGTCGGTGTCCCCGGCGTACTTGAAGGCGTTGTCGAGGAGGTTGAACAGCAGCACCTGCATCGCCCGCGCGTCGAGGCGCACCGGCGCGATGCCCTCGGCGATCTCCGTCACCAGCGCGGGCCGCTCGTGGTGCGTGCGGAAGCGGAACGCCTCGACGTCGCGCAGCACCGTCGCCCCGAGGTCCGCGGAGGAGAACTCGTAGGCGGCCCGGCCCTGCTCCAGCCGGGCGAAGTCCAGCACGTTCTCGATGAGCGCGCTCAGCCGCTCGCTCTCTCGCACGATGATCTCCAGGTACTGCGCCCGCTTCTCCGGCGTCGGCGCGCGCTCCCTGGCGAGCATCTCGCCGAACATCCGGATGAGCGACAGCGGGGTCTTCAGCTCGTGCGACACGGTGGCGATGAAGTCGCTCTTGAGCGTGTTGAGCTGCTCCTCCTGCCGCGCCGCGAAGAGCAGAAACGACACGCCCGCCAGGATCACCAGCAGCGACGCGCCCACGTAGGACCCCTCGACCACGCCGCGGCGCCGGGCGCTCGCCTCCAGCTCCGGCGCCTGCCTCGGGGCGATCGCGAGGCGCCACTTGTAGAGCGTCGTGGGAAACCTCGTCGACACCAGGAACTCCCCCGCCGCCGTGAGCGAGCGCCCGATCACGATGCGGTTGTTCTCGTCGGTGATGTTGAAGCGCCCTCGCGCGAGCGGGTCGTCGAAGAGCTTCGGCAGCAGCTCGTGGCGGATGTAGTCGAGGTCGGCCTCGAGCACGACGTAGTAGCGCCGCCCGGCGGTCTCGCGGGTGCTGTAGGAGAGCAGCACGCTGCGCCCGTCGATGGCGCCGTGCCAGTGGCGGTGCGCGCCCGGGGGCTCGGTGGCGAGGTGCAGCTCCGACATCAGCCGGCCGGTGACCCAGCCGACGAGCTCCGAGCGGTCATCGTCCTCGCGGTGCGCCACGACCCGCAGCGGGCGCATCGCTTCGTCGAGCACGAGCACCGAGCGCACCGTCGGGGAGATGCGCTCCGCGAGGTCGGGCCAGCGCTGCGCGAGCGTGTCGAGGTCGTCGGGGTTGACCAGGTGGAGCACCGCGTTGTCGCCGGCGATCACCGTGGCCTCGACGCGGTCGATCTTCTCGCGCACGAGCAGCACCGTGCTCTCGATGACCGAGCGCTCGCCCAGCGCCGCGAGCGCCGACGAGGTGCGCCACGACCACCACGCCAGGAAGCCCGACGCCACCACCACCGCCGCCAGCAGGAGGGCCCGCAGCAGCACCCTCGCTCGGGCCGTAAGCACGGCGGCGATCCTATACCCCCGCGCGCTCTTGCGCCCGCGCCCCGCTTGGGGTTGTAGTGCCCGGCAAGCGCCCGGGTGGTCCGTGCTGTCCTCTCCTTACGCTCCGGGTAAAGGTGCTCCGGTCATGGTGAAGCTTCGTCGTTCGTGGTGGGTCCTCGCGCTGCTCGGCGCGCTCGCGCCAGCCTGCAAGAGCAAGCAGCCGGTCAACGGCCAGTGCGTCTTCAACTCCGACTGCGACGAGACCCAGAGCCTCATCTGCGCGGGCCGCTACTGCCGCCAGCAGTGCAACCTCGCGGCTCCGGTGGCCACCCGCAGCCGCGACTGCCCCGCCAACACCCTCTGCCAGCCCGCCGCGCAGCTCAACAACATCGGCGCCTGCCTCCCCATCGGCGACAACGGCTACTGCGTCTACCACTCGGAGTGCTCGCCGCCCTTCGTCTGCAACATCGACGGCCGCTGCTCGTCGCAGTGCCGCGAGGCCCGTGACTGCATCGCCATCTCCCTCGACCCCGCCGCGGTGTGCCTCGTCACCGACGACGTGGGCACCTGCTCGTTCCGCGACGGCGGCGCGCGCCCGATGCCCGCCGACCAGGACTCCGGCAGCGCCGACTCGGGCTCCGCCGGGGACTCCGGCCCGGCCACCGACGCGGGCTCGAGCATCGACTCCTCGATCTGACCTCTCCTCCCCCCTCCGGGGACGGGCGGTTGCTCGCGACACGAGCGCGCAGGTTCCGCTAGGCTCACTCCCCGATGATGCCTTCCAACGCCGCGAACGAACGTCCGCTCGGTGTCTCGCCGGGCGACGTCATCGGCGGCCGCTACGAGATCATCCGGGTGCTCGGGGTCGGCGGGACGGGCGCCGTCTTCGAGGCGCGCCACCGCACCATCCAGCGCACCGTCGCGGTGAAGCTCCTGCTGCCCGAGATCGCGCTCTCCAACCCGGCGGTGCCGCAGCGCTTTCTCCAGGAGGCCCGCACCTCCAACGAGGTGCGCCACAAGAACATCGTGGAGGTGCTCGACTTCGGCAACGACCAGGGGCGGCTCTTCATGGTGATGGAGTTCCTCGAAGGGGAGAACCTCGGGGTGTTCATCAAGCGCGAGGCGCCGCTCAGCCCCGGCGTCATCATCCGGCTGCTCGACCCCATCATGTCGGCGCTCGCCCTCGCGCACAGCCGCGGCATCGTGCACCGCGACGTCAAGCCGCAGAACATCTTCCTCTCGCGCACCCCGGGCGATGACGACATCACCCCGAAGCTCATCGACTTCGGCATCGCCAAGCGGGTCGTCACCGACGACGTGGGCCTCACCGCCACGGGGATGATCCTCGGCACCCCGGCGTACATGCCGCCCGAGCAGGCCACCGGCGGCTCGAAGGGCGTCACCCCCGCGGCCGACCAGTACGCCCTCGGGGCCATCCTCTACGAGGCCCTCACCGGCTCGGTGCCCCACCAGGCCGACTCGTACCCCGCGATGCTGGTGGCCATCGTCACCGGCCCCGCCCCGGACATCCGCCACCTGCGCCCCGACCTCGACCCGGCGCTCGCCGCGGTCATCATGCGCGCCCTCGCGTACGAGCCCTCGCAGCGCTTCTCGTCGCTCTACGAGATGCGCGACGCGCTCGCGCCCTTCCGCGACGACCACGCCCGCGGCCCCGTCTCCCGCCCCGGGGCGCCCGCCTCGGTGCTCCACCAGCAGACCCGCCCCGACGGCACGCCTGGCCCCGACGAGGCCCGCCGCGCCGCGCTCGCCCGCTCCCCCGTCGCGCTCCCGCCGATGGTGATCTCCCCCACCGAGCCTCCGAGGTCGCAGCCCGGCGGGAGGGCCCTCCCGTGGATCGCCGGAATCATCGGCGTGGTCGCCCTCGGGATGATCGTCCTCGCGGGCTCCCTCGCCGCCAGCCGGCGGGCCCGGCCCTCGGCTCCGGCGCCCTCGCCGGTGGCCGCCGCGAGGGCGCCGACCGCGAGCGTCGACGGGGACAACGTCACCTTCCGCATCGACGTCGACCCTCCGACCGCCACCATCGCCCTCGACGGCACCGTCGTCGGCCAGGGGCACGCGGAGCTCCTCCGCCCTCGCGACGGCCGGCGCTACCAGCTCCGGCTGAGCGCCCCGGGGCACGCCAACGTGAGCGACGTCCTCGTGGCCGGCGCCGACGCCCGCATCTCCCGCGTGCTCGCGCCGCTCATCGCCCCCGCTGCCCCCGCCGCCCCGACGGTGCTGATCCGCACCGCGCCGCCGGCTGCGCCCACGCCCTTCCCCTCGGTGACCCCGGCTCCCGCGCGCCCGCACGACCGTCGGCATCCGATGATCGACCGCAACAACCCTTTCGAGTAGATCGGGCACAACCCTTCCCATGCGACTGCACCGAACCGTCCTCGCCCTCTGCCTCGCCCTCGGCCCGGCCACCGCGCTCGCGCAGCAGCCGCCGCCCCCTCCGGCCGCCATCGCCGAGGCCCGGGAGCGCTACCAGCGGGGCATCGACCTCTTCGAGGAGCGCAACTACGACGCCGCGATGGCGGAGTTTCAGCGCGCCTACGAGCTCACGCACAACCCCGCGGTGCTCTTCAACATCAGCGCGACGCACGAGCTCACGGGGCACTTTGTCGAGGCTCTCGACGCCATGCTCGACTACGAGCGCCGCGCCCCCGCCGCCGCCGTGCAGCAGCGCCGGGCCGACGTCGACGCCGCCCTCGGCCGGCTGCGCTCCCGCATCGGGACCATCGTGATCCGCTTCGAGGCCGCCGGGCTCGACGTGCGCGTCGACGGCCTCCAGCGCCCGCGCTCGTCGGGCAACATCGAGCTTCGCGTCGCGGCCGGGCGTCACCGGGTGTCGCTCTCCGCGCCGCACTACCAGGCCCGCGAGGCGGAGTTCGACGTCGCCGGGGGGAGCACCATCGTCATCTCCGAGCCGCTCACGCCCGAGCGCGCCTTCATGGCCGTGGAGTGCAACGTCCACGGCGCCGAGGTGCTCGTCGACGGCCGCCCCATCGCGACCACCCCCGTCACGTCGCCGCTGCCGGTGCCCGAGGGCAGCCACCACGTGGTGGTGCGCCGCGCCGGGTACACCACCTACGAGACCGACGTGAACTCCGTCGGCGCCGGCGCCCGGGTGCGCGCCGACCTCGCGTGGGCCGACCCGATGCCGCGGGACGTGGGCGCCCGGGTGACGGTGCAGGCCAACGAGCCCGACATCGTGGCGATGATCGACGGCCGGCGCGTCGCCAGCGACGGCACCGCGCTGGTGCCTCCGGGCCGCCACACGCTGCGCGTCGAGCGCACCGACTTCCTCCCCGACGAGCGCGAGGTCGACCTCGCCCCGGGGCGCGACAACGTCCTCTCGGTGTTCCTCCTCCCGACGCCCGCTTACCGGGAGGCGTATTCCGCCGGCCGCCGCCGGTCGCTCATCGCAGGCAGCGTGGTGCTCGGCCTCGGCGTCGCCGTGATGGGCGGCGGCGCCGCGCTCTTCTTCATCAACGAGGGCACCCTCGGCGACGCGATCGCCAGCCGCGACGAGGCCCAGCGGCAGCTCGACGTGTGCGCCGCCCGGGGCAACTGCGACGGCTCGACGGTGATGCCCCTCGAGACGGACCGCGCCAACGCCATCACCGACTACGACAACGCCACCATCGTCCGCTGGTCGGCCGTGGGCATCATGGGCGCCGGGCTCATCACGTCCATCGTGGGCACGGTGCTCCTCGCGGGCGCCCCGTCGGGCTCGCGCTTCGAGCGCCATGCCGCGCTGGTTCCGCGCGTGGGCTTCACCGCGCGCAACCTCCAGCTGGCCTGGAGCTTCTAGCCGTCGACGGGGGAAGGGGGACGCCGCGGGGAGAGGGAACCCCCGCGGCGGCTGGAGGGCGCTGGCGTCAGCGGGGGGAGATCTCGAGCACGCGGTCTTCGACCGAGTCGACGACGTAGATGCGGCCCTCCGCGTCGAGGGTGAGGCCCTGGAGGCCGCCCGCGCGCACGGTGGCCGAGAGGTCGAGCCAGTCGATGACCTGGCCCTCGAGGCTGATGGCGTAGATGCGGGAGGTCGCGTTGTCGGACACGTAGAGTCGCCCGCCGGCGAGGGCGAGGCCCGAGGGGGCCATCATGCCCACGGTGGCGCCGTCGAGGAGCGTCGTCGTGCTGGCGCCCATCATGCGGCGCTGCGACGAGCCGTCGTAGTTGGGGCTGATGGAGGTGGTGCTGCGCGCGGTCGACGGGTCGAGCACGGCGATGCGGTGGTTGCCGGGGTCGGCGAGGTAGACGCGGTTGGCGTCGCGGTCGAACTCGACGTGGCTGGAGACGCCCTCGACGTAGCTGATCTCGCCCTCGGCGAAGCGCTGCACCACCGCGCCCGAGTGGTCGACGCCGCCCGGCTCGTGCGGCATGCGGAAGTCGTAGCGGGTGAGCGCGTGGTGGTAGCCGTCGACGACCCAGTAGATGTTGTCGGACTCCCACGCGATGCCCTGGGCGTTGGGGCTGTTGTGGAGCATGTCGAGGTGCGAGGCGTGCCCGCCGTCGAACTCGTCGTAGGACGAGGGCCAGAGGCTCGGGCCCATGAAGTCGGCGGGTGAGCCGCGCGGCGGCGGGCCCTGCGTGGGCTCGTCCTCCTCGTGGGCGGTCGCGAGCAGGCCCGAGGCCCCGAAGGCGAGGCTCGAGACGTGGGGCATGAAGTGCGTGTGCTGGGGGCCAGCGCGGTTGTCGAAGTCCTGGTCGGCCGCGCCGGCGTTGCGGAGGATGGTCATCGAGCTGTCGCCGAAGTTGGCGACCCACAGCTCGCGCGGCGCCTCGGGGTTGAAGGCGAGGTCGCGCGGCGTGGCGAGGGTGTGCTCGCCGGTCGCGATGACCCGCACCTGCACGGCGTCTTCGCGGTGCGTGCCGCGGCCGAGCACCGGGAGCCCCATGGGGCCGGCGTCGACGGCGGCGGAGACGTCAGCGGCGACCGACGCGTCACCCGCGACCGCGGGGGTCGAAGCGGGGTCGCTGCAGGCCACGGTGAGGCCTCCCATCAAGGCGAGCGTCCACGCGATATGTGAAGAACGGTGCATCCAGTACATCTCCTCGGAGGGGGAGAAGTTGATTTAGACCAAGTCCGCGAGCCGAGCAAAGCGTGGCGCGGCGGCCACATCGTCGCGATCCTCCAACGGTCGAGCTGGACCGGCGCGGCCTGGGGGTCAGAGCAGCACGTCGTCGTCGACGACGGCGTCGGTGGGCTCTGCGTGCGCGTCGGCCGCGTCCTGCGAGGTGCCCGCGTCGGTCGCGACGGGCCGCGGCACCGCCGTCGCCGGGATGCGATCGCAGACGGTCATGCCGGCGTCGTGCGCGCCCTCGTAGCAGAGCACGAACTCCGGCGCAGGGGTGCGCACGCCGTCGCCGCCGAGGAAGAACACCGTCGCCATGCGCGAGCGCTGCAGCAGGTCTCCCTTGAGCCCCACCCGGTCGCTGCGGGCGAGGACGTCTTCGGAGACGGCCTGCGCGGCGAGCTGCACCGAGTACATGGCGGGCAGGTCGGCGGCCCCGCGCCAGGCGGTGTCGCAGTCGAATCCCGCGCCGCCGACCGGGGCCGTCTGTCCGTAGGGGATGTTGCTCGCGAAGAGCACGTTGACGAAGGGCAGCGGGCTGGGCGGCGGCAGGCTGTAGTTGATCGAGAGGTTGATGCGCTCGCCGGCGGCCCCGAGGGAGGCGTGCACCGCGCGCACGTCGAGCGTGCTGGTGGGGCAGGTGGTGCAGGCCTGGTCGCTGAGCAGCCCGAGGAGCCCGAAGAGCCGACCGTCGCCGCCGTACTCGCTGGTGAAGAGCAGCGTCGACTGGCTCTGCGGGTTGACGTTCACCGTCAGCGACGCGATGGCTCCGCCCGCGACGGCGGCGCTGGCGCAGTCGGTCCCCTGAGGCACGAGGGCGAACTGCCAGCGGTCGTTGGGAGAGACCACCGGGCTGTTGAGCGAGAAGTGCTGAGACACCATGGCGTACCCGACGCCGGCGCTCGGCCAGTCGTTGGCGGGCAGCGGGGCGTAGGGCCCGTCGGAGTTCTGGCGGCGCATGCAGAGCCTGACGGGCCCGAGGCCCGCCGCCATGTGCGCGAGGCGGATCATCGCGTTGCCCGGCGCGGCGCAGAGAGGGTTGGCCGTGTCGACGGCCGGAGGGAGGTCGGCGGCGGGAAGGTCGGGCGCGGGCGTCGGCTTGTCGACGAGCATCGGGCCCACATCGAAGCCCCCGTCGAAGCCCGCGTCGGTGGTCACGCCGGTCTCCGGCGGCCCGTAGGGCACGCGGAACTCGTCGAAGTCGAGGATGCACCCGCTGGTGCACGCGAGGAGCGCGAGGAGGCCGCGCTTCACAGGGTTCCCCCGACGCGGAGGGTCGCGCTGCCAGCGGTGAGGCCGAGGTCGACCTGCAGCGGGGAGCGCTGCGCGTCCGTGGTCGAGCGCCCGCTGAGCCAGAAGAGCACCAGGCCCCCGAGGGCGAGGGCCGAGCCGCTCACGATCAGAACGTTGGCGAGGTCGCGGTGAAACTCGCCCCGTGTGACCAGCGACTGGTCCCGCTCCTGCTGCGGCAGCGGGCGGAGGGTCTCGTACTCCGACCAGGCGATGGAGCCGAAGACCACCCCGGCGGCGACCGCGCTCACGCCTGCGGCGAGCGTCGTGACCCCGAGGACGCGCGTCGTCGCCCATGGCCGCGGCAGCTCGACGCGCCTCGGCGCCGGGGCGGAGGTGCCAGCCACCGCCACGCGCGCGGGCTCGACGGGCTCGGCGGCGGGCTCCGGGGGAGGGGGCTGCTCGGTGCGCGGCGCGATCTCGACGACCTCTTCGCCGCCAGGCGTCAGGATGCGGATCTCCCGGGCCGGGGCGTACCCTGGCGCGTCGAACTCGACGATCACCTCGCCGGGGACGACGGGCAGCGGGAAGCCGATGGCGGTGACCGGCACCTCCGCCCCGGCCACCCGGATCGATGCGCCCGAGGGAAGGTCTGGGAGTCGCACCGTGAGCAGGGCGATGCCCCCGCGTATCTCGTCGGCCTCGGCCCTCGCGCTCTCGCGGGTGGCGGCGTAGCGGGGCTCGGTGACCGAGCGACGCTCGGCGTCGCTGGCGGCGCGCTGGAGGGTCGCGAAGGCCTCCGGGAGGCGACCGAGCCGACGGAGCGCGCGCCCGAGGTACATCCGGGTGTTGGGGCTGTCGACGAGGTCGAGCGAGCGGCGGAAATCATCGAGCGCCCCGGGGAAGTCCTTGGCGCGGAAGCGGTCACGACCCGAGACGTAGAGGTCCTGCGCGCGGGTCTCCACGGAGAGCGTCGGCGCGTCCGCATGGGGCGTCTGGGCGACCGCGCTCAGCGGTGCCAGTGACGCTGCCAGCAGGATGGGACACAGCAGTCGCATGGATGGACCAGACCATCTATACGCTGAAGCACCCTTCACGACACGTAAACAGGCCGTGACTTAGATGCCGTCGGGGTCGTAGAGCCCGGCGCCGGTCGTGTGGCGGCCCGATCGGGTTCCCGATTCGGTCGAGTGGCGGTGTTGATGCCGCCCCCCCCGGGTGCGGCTGCGTCGCGCGGGCACGGTCGCCTCGGGGCCCTCCGCCTGCGGAACCGCAGCATCGGGGGCGGCGGCCAGGGGGGCCGGCGGGGGGGAGACGACAGGGAGCGCGGGCGCCTGGGGAGGGGGCGCGAAGGGGGCGCTGGCCGCGGGCGCGAGGCGCCCGTTGGAGGGGGCGCCGGGGGAGAGGCGGCTGACCGCGATCAGTCCAAGCGCGGCGACGAGGGCGATGGGGAGCACGGCCCACCAGGAGGCGGCCCATCGGGAACCAGACTCTGGGGGAGGGAGCGCGGCCAGGCCGCGGTGGGGGGTTTCGTCGACGGCGGCGCCGGAGAGCGAGGCGGCCGGGAGGACGTCGAGGTTGGGCGGCGTCGGGTCGCTGCGCTCGCGCGGCACGCGGAGGGTGCCGCGGCCCTGGCGGGACGACGGGCGGGTCGGCGCAGACGCGTCGGTCCAGGTGTCGAGGGTGCTCTCGCCGAGGGCCGTCGCGAAGGCGTCGGCGAGCGCGTGCCCGCTGGCGAAGCGGTCGGCGCGGTTGCGGGCGAGGGCGCGGGCGCACCAGCCGTCGACCGCGACGGGCAGCGCCGGGCGGAGCGCGGTCGGCGGAGCGATGGCGTGCGTGAGAATCGCCACCAGGAGCTCTGCGATGGCCTCGCCCTCGAAGGGGTGTTGGCCGGTGAGCATCTCGTACGCGAGGATGCCGAGGGCCCAGAGGTCGCTGCGGCCGTCGAGGGTGCGCGACGCGCGGGCCTGCTCGGGGGACATGTACCGCGGAGTTCCCACGAGGGTGTTGCTCGCGGTGGCGCCTCCGCCCGCGGCCAGGGCGTCGGTGAACTTGGCCACGCCGAAGTCGAGGACCTTCAGTCTCGGCGCCTCGGCGGGGCCGCAGAGGAAGATGTTCTCGGGCTTGAGGTCGCGGTGAACGATGCCCGCGGCGTGGGCGGCGTCGAGGGCCTCGGCGATCTGCTGCACCAGCGCGAGGGCGGCGCTGGGGTGAAGCCGCGGGGTGCGGGCGAGGCGGCGGGCGAGGGACTCGCCGCGGAGGAGTTCCATCACCAGGTAGGGGCGGCCGTCGTGGGAGAGGCCGTAGTCCTCGACCCGCACCACGTTGGGGTGCCGCAGCTTCGCCGCGATGCGAGCCTCGCGCAGGAAGCGCTCGATCGCCCCCTGGTCGCGGGTCATCTCCGGCAGCAGCACCTTCACCGCCACCGAGTGGCCGAGCACCTGATGTTCCGCGCGAAATACCTCGCCCATGGCGCCTGCATCGATCTTCTCGAGCAGCACCCAGCGGTCACCCAGGATGTCACCGGGCTGTGTCATGGCGGAACCCTTGGACTGTATCGGCCCGGGCACCCCGCCGCAAATCGCTCCTTTCGACGCGACTCGCGACCGCCGGTGACATCGGGTAGGAAAGTCCTCCCCGTGACCGATGCCTGACGATCGACCAGCGCCGAAGAAGGTCCGGTTCCGCCCGAGGTTCCGCTGGTTCTCGGCGCTCGCGCTCCTGGCGGTCGTCGCGGCGGTGCTCGTCGTGCGCAGCGACCGCTTCGCCCGACGCGTCGCGAAGGAAGTACACGACCAGGTACTCGCCGCCTCGGGGCTCGACCTCACCTACGGCAGCGTCCGCTTCTCTCCGACCACAGTCGCCGTGCACATCCGCGACATCCGCCTGCGCCGACCGCTGCCGGGGTGCGCCCCGCTGGTCACGCTGGAGTCGCTGGAGGTGATCCCCTCGCTCGGCGACCTGCTGCGCGGCGACGCCCGGCTCTCCCGCGTGGTCGTCGACGGAGGCTCCGTCGACCTCGATTTCCATCGCCTCGCCGGGGGCGCCGTGGAGCTGCGCTGCGGCCCCGTCTCCCGCGGCACCGCCGGCGGAGGCTCCGGCGAGGTGCCCCTGCGTGACGTGGCCATGAGCGACGTGCGGGTGAGGCTGCGCCACCCCGACGTGGGGGACTTCACGCTCGGGTCGGTCGACCTCGACCTGCTGAACCTCGGCCGCGAGCGGTGGTCCGTCGGGCTGCTGGCGGTGGACTCGGTCGGGCGCTCGCCCTACTTCGAGGGAGCCATCCCCAGGGTCGAGGCGAGGATCACCGCCGACCTGCGCACCGGCGTGGTCTACGTGGCCTCGGCGCAGCTCCTCGCGGGCCGCACCGCGTTGAGGGTGCGCCAGGCCAGGATCGATCCCACGACGCGGCACCTCAGCCTCGACGCCCGGGTCGAGACGCACCTCGAGGACGCGCTCGCGGGCGTCCCGGGCGCGCCGAAGCTCGAGGGCGCGGTGACCCTCGACGTCTCGGGCGAGGTGGCCGACCTCGCGGCCCCGCAGCGGAGCTTCCGGGCCAGCGCGGCGCTCACCGCCCTGGGCCTCGCGCTTCACGCCCCCGATCAGACCACCGGGGAGATGCTCCGGTACAACCTCGGCGACCGCATCTCCGCGAGGGTGAGCGCCGACCCCTCGCGCGTGGTGGTCACCGACCTGAGCGGCGGCTACGCGGGCGCCACGCTGCGCTCCGACCGGATCTCCCTCGGGCTCACCGCCCCGATGCCCATCGAGGGGACGCTCTCCATCCGCGGCCTCGACTTCACGCAGCTCATGAGGGACGTCACGGTGACGCCGCGCACCAAGGTGCTCTGGACGCTCTCCGGCGACGCGCACCTGAGCGGCGGGCTCTCGCCCATGCACCTCGTGGCGGACTTCCCGGACATGGAGACCCGGGAGTTCGCCATCCTGCGGGACTACTTCATCGTGCTGCCGCAGCAGCCGGTGGTGCGCGTCCCGAGGGCCCGCATCAGCCTGCGCATGGAGGTCGACGACGTCTCGGTCTCCTGGAACGACTGCGTGGTCGCCTTCGGCCAGTCGAGGGCCTCGGTGCGCCGCATCCGGGTGCGGACCGCGCACGACACCGACGACTCGGACGGCCACGACACGGACATCAAGATCGAGGGCCTGGAGGTGCAGCGGCTCCACCTCGCCGACCTCGGGAGCATCGCGGACATCCCCATCTCGGGCGAAGGCACGGCGAGCGTGGCGCTCAGCAGCGACTTCGAGCACCCGAGGGTGCACGGGGTCGCGCGCATCCAGGGCTTCACCTTCAACACCTTCCCCTTCGGCGACCTCGCGACCGCGCCCGGCACCGAGTGGGTGCTCCTCGACGACCGCGTCGATGCCGCGCGCATGGAGGGCACGCACCGGCGCTCGCGGTACACCATCCACGACGCCTACCTCGACTTCCGCCAGTACTCGCTGCGCGCGGGCGCCCGGATGCACTCCGACCCGATGGAGCTCGGGGATTTCTACAACATGTTCCATTTCGAGGGCGACCCGACCTTCACGCCCTACGACGGTCGCGGCGTGGTCGACGCCGACGTCCACTACGTGCTCGGCCGCCCGGGCGACGACCGCGACGGGGTGATGACCGCGGACGTGTCGATCCAGCGGGCGCAGGCCTCGGCCTTCGGGGAGAGCATCAACGACGTCGACGCGAAGCTCTCCTACGTGTGGCTGCGGCGTCGCGACGGCGTCGCCGGCGCCCGGGTGAACCTCGACCACTTCACCGGCACCAAGGGCGGCGCTCCCCTCCGGGCGAGCGGCGCGATGGACCTCGGCGCCCGCATGCACTTCGTCGCCGAGGTGCGCGACGTGCCCGTCGCCTCCATCGATCTCGTGCGAGAGAGCCACGTCGCGGCGAGCGGCCGCGTGTCGGCGATTGTCACCGTGGAGGGCACGCCCGACGCGCCGCGATACATCGGCGACGCGCGCTTCCGCGACCTCGTGGTCTACGACCGCCCCATCGGCGACCTCGTGGCGCACCTCTCCCAGCTCCCCGAGGGCCCGGTCCCCACGCGGCCCGACGAGCGCCCGCCCATCGGCCGCATCGACGTCTCCTTCGGGGCGCTCTCCGACCAGCTCCGCCTCGACCTCACCCTGCGCGTGCCGTGGGAGCCGGTGCGCTGGCGCGACGCCCTCGGCGTGACCCACCCGAGCTGGGAGCGCTCGTGGGGGCGCTCTTCGGTGCACACCCACGTCGCCACCCGAGGCCCGGTCGACCTGCTCCCGTGGCTGCCGGCGTCGATGCTCGCTCGCCTCGGCGCCGACGCGCGGGTGACCGCGGGCTTCGACCTCGCCGTGGACGACGGGCGCCTCGACCAGATGGCCCTCTCCACCGGCCGCGCCACCCTCTCGGCGCTAGACGTCCAGGCCCGGGGGCTGCCGGTGGCCCTGGGCCCCGGGTCGACGCTGGCGGTGTGCTTCCGGGAGGGCGTGGTCTGGGTGACCCCGCCCGACTCGACGAGCTGCGACGCCCGCGCGAGCGGGGCCGCCCCGTCCGCCGCGGCGCCGGCCTTCGACCTTGCGCGCCCGCTCCTGGTCGGCCCCGACGGGACGAGGCTCTGGGTCGCCGGGTCGGCCAACGTCACGCCCGCCTTCGGCATCGCGAGCTTCGACGTCCGCGCCCGCGGCGACGCGGACCTCTCCAGGGTCGCCGCCCGCGTGCCGCAGCTCACCTTCGGGCGTGGCGTCGGGGTCATGAACCTCCGGGCCCGCGGCACCCCAGAGCGCCCGTCGGTGTCCGGGAGCGTGGAGCTTCACGACGCCAGCCTCGGGGTGTCGGGCCTCGCCTCGCCCCTCCGGGAGATCGAGCTCGACCTGCGCGTCGAGGGGACCGAGGCGATCCTTCGGAGGGCGAGCGCTCGCTACGGCCAGGGGCAGATCGCCTTCACCCGCCCCGACTCGCCCGCGATGGTGCGCTTCGATGGCACGCGCCTCGATCGCCTCGATGTCCCCATCATGGTGCGCGACCTCTCGCTCGAGCCCGGCGAGGGCATCGAGCTCGCCGCGGACGTCGACGCCCGGCTGCGCTGGCAGGGCGGCGAGGAGCTCCCGCTGCTCCAGGGGGTCGTCGACCTCACCCGGGCCCGCTACACCCGGCCCATCCCCCTCTCCGCCGACGTCGCAGGGCGGCTGCAGGGGCGCCCCGCGGCGGCGCCCGTGGCCTACGACCCGGCGAGGGATTTCGTGCGGCTCGACGTGCAGTTTCGTACGCCCACCCCGATGCGCATCGCCAACAACCTCGCGGACGCCGAGCTGCGGCTCGACGAGACCCGGCCCTTCCGCGTGGTGGGCACCCTCCAGCGCCCCGGCATCGTCGGGAGCATGCACATCACCCGCGGGGTGCTGCGGGTCTACGAGAACGAGTTCGAGGTGCGCCGCGGCGTGGTCGACTTTGACAGCCCCGACCGGGTGGCCGCGCGCTTCGACATCTCCGCGCAGACCGAGGTGCGCCGCACCGGGGACAGCGCCCGCAGCCAGTGGCGCGTCGGGCTCCACGCGCACGGCACCCCGGAGCAGTTCTCCGTCGACCTCTCCGCCGAGCCCGCGCTCTCCCGCGAGGACATCGTGCTGATGCTCCTCTTCCGCCTCACGCGCGTGGAGCTCGAGCGCATCGGAGCCTTCAACGCCGCGCAGACCCTCGCGGTGGAGGCGCTCTCCCGGGGCCTCGGGCTCGACCGGCTGCTCGGGCGGGTGCTCCCGGTCTTCGACGACGTGCGCATCGGCAGCGCGTACAACCCGCGCACCAACCGCACCGAGCCGCAGGTGTTCCTGGGGCGGCAGGTCTTCGACTGGCTGCGCCTCGGGGGCTCGACCACCGCCAGCGAGAACCCCATCGCGCGCTTCACCGCCGACATGCGGCTGCGCGGCGGCCTCGGGATCCAGGCCCTGGTGGAGAGCGCCAACAACCAGCTCGGCACCGTCAACGCCAACGCGGGCGCCGACCTCCGCTGGAGGATGGAGTTCCAGTGAGGGGGCTTCGCGCTCGACTGATGCTGTGCGCGGCGCTCGTGGGCGCGCCCGCCGCGGCGCAGACCGTGGCCGAGGAGGAGGCCGCCCCGCAGGCTCCCTCCGCGGACCCGATGATCGGCGAGGGGGAGCTGTCGGGGCCCATCGTGTCGGTGCTCGTCGAGCCCGCGCTGCCCGGGGAGAACCCCTGGGTGCGCACCGGGCTCGCGCCCGGGGCGGTGTTCAGCGCCTCGCGCGCCCGGGAGGCGCTGCGCATCGCCCTCGCCAGCGGAACCTTCGCCGAGGCCCGGGTGAGCGCCCGAGCGGCGCCCGGCGGGGTCGAGCTCATCGTGCGCGGCGAGCGGCGCTACCGGCTCCAGTCGTACTCGATCCGCGGGGTGGGGGCGCGCTTGTTGGAGGACGTCGACGAGGAGCTCGGTCTGCGCGCCGGGGCGGCGGTGACCCCGTCGAGGGTGCAGGCCGCGCTTCTACGGGTGGAGGCGGGCTACCGCGACGCGGGCTTCCCCTCGGCGAGGGTGACGAGGCGCTGGCGCGAGACCGACGTCCCGAGCGCGCGGGTGCTGGTGGTGGAGGTCGAGGAGGGCGCCCCGAGTCGGGTGTCCGAGCTGCGCTGGCCGGGCGCTCCCGCCGACGTGATCGAGGCGCTGCGCGAGGCCTTCGACCTGCCCGATGGGGCCATCGCGGCGCCGTCGCGGCTGCGTGCAGGGCTCCGCGCGGCGCGCCGGGCGCTGAGGGCCGCGGGCTACCTCGCGGGCTCCCTCGCGACGCCGACGGTGCGACCCGACGGGGCGAGGGTGGCGGTCGAGGTCGCGGTCGAGCCGGGCGCGCGCTACCGGCTGGCGTGGCAGGGCGTGCGGGTGCTCCCGGTGGAGGCCCTGCACGAGGCGCTCGACCTCGAGGAGGAGGGCATCGAGGGCGCCGGCATCGACGCCATCGTCGCGCGGGTGCGAAACTTCTATGTGGTCCGCGGCTACGCGGAGGCCGAGGTCTCGGCGTCGGTGGTGGACGAGGGCCCCGGCGCGAAGGTGCTGCGGGTGACGGTGCGCGAGGGCGTCCCGGCGCTGCTGGGCGCGCTGCGCTTCGACGGCGCGAGGGCGCTCCCGGCGGACGCCATGAGGGAGACCTTCCTGGCGGCGGTGGCGGAGGCCGTCCCCACGGAGCCGCGCCCCATCGCGGGCCCTCGCGACGCGGGCCGGGCCTACGTCGAGGCCCTGGTCGACGGCGCGGCGCGAGAGCGCCTGGTGCAGCGGCTGCGCGACCTCGGGTACCTCGACGCGACCGTGTCGGTGCCGACGAGGGTGTGGCGTCGCAGCGCGCAGCGGGGGCCCGTGGGCTACCGCCACCCGGACGTGGTCGACCTCATCTTCGCGGTGACCGAGGGGCCACGCACCTACCTGGAGGAGCTGCGACTGGAGGGCAACGTGGAGCGCGCCACCTCCGACCTCGCGGAGGCGCTCGGGCTGCGCGTGGGGGTTCCGCTGTCGCACCTCGCGATCGAGGAGGCGCGCATCCGGCTGACCGCGTGGTACCGCGAGGAGGGCTACGCCTTCGTGCGCGCGGAGCCCTCCATCGAGCGCTCGCCGGACCACACCAGGGCGCGGCTGCGGGTGGTGGTGCACGAGGGGCCGCGGGTGCGCATCGGGGCCGTGGTGATCGAGGGCAACCGCCGCACGCCGGAGCACGTGATCCGACCGAGGATGACGCTCGGCGAGGGCGACTGGTACCGCGCCTCGGAGGTGCAGGCGACGCAGCAGCGCCTCGGCGAGCTCGGCATCTTCGGCGGCGTCAACGTCGGCCTGGAGGACCCCGACCTTGAGGCGCCGGTGAAGGTGCTGCGGGTGCAGCTCGTCGAGCGCCGACCGCAGTCGCTGGAGCTGCGCGGCGGCTACTCCCTCGGCGAGGGCGTGCGCTTCGGCTTCGAGTACACGCACCTCAACGTCTTCAGCCGCGCGGTGTCGCTCACGCTGCAGGGGCGCGCGGGCTACCTGCTGCAGATCCCCAACGTGACGCCGACCTTCCCCCCGGAGATCAACCCGAGCTTCTCCGACCTGCTCAACTGGCGCTTCGCGGCCTCGGTGGGCTTCCCCTTCGTGCCGCTGCTCGGCCCCTCCTGGGGCGCCACGGTGGACCTCTCGTCGGTGCGCCAGCTCCAGCCGCCCTTCTACGCGCTCACCTCGCACAGCGTCGGCGCCTCGCTGCTCTTCTCCGCGCTGCGTCACTTCACGATCACCTTCACGGGCGAGTTCCAGTACGTGATCACGCAGCCCTTCGGGGCGGAGACCATCGAGGCGCTGGTGCGCGACTACCCGATGCGCTGCCTCGCCAACAACAACACCCCGGAGGCCTGCACGGCCTTTCAACAGGTGCTGATCCAGCAGCTCCTGCGCTACTCCGACGGCGAGTCGGTGCTGGGGGCGATCCGGGTGGGTCTCCAGTACGACCGCCGCAACAGCGCGCTCTCTCCCACCCGCGGCTTCGTGGCGTCGGTGACCGGCGAGACCCTCCAGGTGCTCTCGGCGTCGAACCCCAACCTCTCGCCCTTCACCTTCCACCTGACGGCGCGCGTGACGGGCTACGTGCCCATCCCCATCGGTCGCATGGTGCTGCTGCTGAGCGGCCGCGTGGGGCGCAACTTCGGCGGCGGCGGCGCGCAGAGCACGCACCCGTCGCGGCGCTTCTGGATGGGCGGCGCCGACGCCATGCGCGGCTGGCAGCAGAACCAGCTCATCCCGCAGGACCTCATCGACGCGGCGCTCACTGACCCGTCGTCGTCGAACCCCCTGGTGCGCGGCTCGTCGGGCGGGGAGTTCTTCATGGTGGCCGTCGCCGACCTGCGCATCCCGACGCCGCTCTGCACGCCCTTCGGGTGCGTCCAGCTCGGGGCCTTCGTGGACGTGGGCAACCTCTGGGCGCGCCCTCCGGCGCTCGACCAGCTCTACCGCCTGCGCGTCTCGCCGGGCTTCGGCGTGCGCCTCGACTCGCCCTTCGGGCTCATCTCCATCGACTTCGGCTTCAACCCCTGGCGCGTCCCCGAGGTGGGCGAGCGCAGCTGGAACTTCCAGTTCTCCCTGGGCTCGGTGACCTGAGTTCTCCCGCCGCTGCGGGAGAGCCTTGACGCTCGCTCGGCACCTCGCGCACCGTCGCGCGATGGCCCGCACCAAGCCCTCCGCCACCAAGAAGCCCGCTGCCCCGAAGCCCCCGTCGCCCGACCTGCAGAGGCGCCCCGCCGAGGCGGAGCCCGAGGTCGCCGCGGCCGCGAAGGCGGCGCTCGAGGCGGCGCGAGGGGCCTTCCGCGACGCGTCGCGAGGGATGTACGAGCTGGGTCAGGCGCTCGCGCTGCTACAGCGGCCCGGGATGAGCGAGGCGGCCGGGCACGCGGGCTTCGAGGCGCTGTGCGCCGCCGAGTTCGAGCTTCACCCGCAGACCGTCGACCGGCTGCTGCGCGCGGTCGGCCACGTCTCCGGCGAGCTCTTCACGGCGCTCGGCCCGAGGCGGGTCAACGCGCTGCTCGACCTGGCGACGGTGACCGAGGCCGACGACACGGCGGCGATCCTCACGGGCGAGGTGGTGCGGCTCTGGAAGGGCGGGCCGAAGGTCGACCTCGCGAAGGTGCCGACGGAGAAGATCATCGAGCACACGAAGGCGGTGCGGGCGAGGACGCTGGCCCTGGGGGAGTGGACCCCGGAGCCGCGCACGGCCACCGCGGAGGAGCGAGAGGCGGCGGAGGCGGCGACGAAGCGGCTTCACCACATGGGCATCGCCGCGACGGTCACCGTGCGGGCGAAGGAGCCCGGGTCGCCGCCGGAGTTCGACATCGTCGGGCTCGATCGGTCCGAGCTGGAGCGGGTCACCAAGGCCTGACGACGCGCGCCCGGCCGGTCACTCCGACTTGCGGTAGTTGGGAGCCTCCTCGGTGATGATCACGTCGTGCACGTGGCTCTCCCGCAGCCCGAGCGCGGTGGCCTTCACGAAGCGGGCGCGGGTCTGCATCTCGTCGATGGTGCGGCACCCGGTGTAGCCCATGGAGGAGCGCAGTCCGCCGATGAGCTGGTAGACGTTGGACGAGAGGCTCCCGCGGTACGGCACCCGGCCCTCGATGCCCTCCGGGACCAGCTTCTCGTCGGCGGCGCCTGCCTGGCCGTAGCGGTCCTTGGAGCCCTTGCGCATGGCCCCCATGGAGCCCATGCCCCGGTACATCTTGTACGAGCGGCCCTGGTAGAGCACCAGGTCGCCGGGGGCCTCGTCGGTGCCCGCGAAGAGCCCGCCGATCATCACCACGTCGGCGCCCGCCGCGACCGCCTTGGCCAGGTCGCCCGAGTACTTCACCCCGCCGTCGGCGATCACCGGGATGCCCCGCTTGCGAGCCACCTTCGCGCAGTCCGAGATGGCCGTGATCTGGGGGACGCCCACCCCGGCCACCATCCGGGTGGTGCAGATCGAGCCAGGCCCGATGCCCACCTTGATGGCGTCGGCGCCAGCGTCCATCAGGGCCTCGGCGGCCTCCGGGGTCGCGATGTTTCCTGCAAGCACTGGGAGCTCCGGGTAGCGGCGCTTGATGTCCCGCACCGCGTCGAGCACGCCCTTCGAGTGGCCGTGCGCGGTGTCCACCACGATGACGTCGACGCCCGCGTCGATGAGCCGCTTCACCCGCTCGTCGCGGTCGCCGCCGGGGCCCACCGCGGCCGCCACGCGGAGCCTCCCGCGGGAGTCCTTCGCGGCGCCGGGGAAGCGCTCGGCCTGGAAGAGATCGCGCACGGTGATGAGCCCGGAGAGCGTGCCCCGCTCGGGGTCGACCACCAGCAGCTTCTCGATGCGGTGCTTGTGAAGCAGCGCCCGCGCCTCGTCGGCGGTCACCGTCGCGGGGACGGTCACCAGGCGCTCCCTCGGGGTCATGGCCTTGGAGACCGCCTGGTCGAGGTTGGTCTCGAAGCGGATGTCCCTGGAGGTGAGGATGCCCACCGGCAGGCCGCCCTCCACCACCGGGAGACCGGAGATGTTGTGGCGCTTCATCAGCGCGACGGCGTCTCGCAGACTCTCGTGCGGACCCACCGTGAGCGGGTCGACCACGATGCCCGACTCCGCGCGCTTCACCTGCTCGACCTCGCGGGCCTGATCCTCCGGGGTGAGGTTCTTGTGGATCACCCCGAGGCCGCCCTCTCGCGCCATGGTGATGGCCGTGCGGGCCTCGGTGACCGAGTCCATCGCCGACGAGATCAATGGGATGCCCAGCTCGATGCCGCGACAAAGCCGGGTGCGGGTGTCGACGTCCTTGGGCAGCACCTCGCTGTAGGCGGGCACCAGGAGCACGTCGTCGAAGGTCAGGGCCTCGCGCAGCGGTTCTTCCAACATGAATTCTCCTTCGGGTCCTCGGGCTTTACCCCCCTTCGGAGGGGGGCATCAGGTAGCGCACCCGCCCGGGCGGTGCGAGGCAGGGCATGCACTCCGCGGGCGGTCGTCCATGACGAGCCGCAGCTGAGCCGTTGGAAAAGTTACGCCGTCCTGATAGTAGGCCGGGAGTTTCGTGCGATAGTTCGCGCGGTCGCTCGTCCCACCACTTCCGCCCTCAGGGTGCCGACACCATGCAACGTTCCAGCTTCCTTCGTGCGCTCTCCCTCTGTCTCGGTGTGCTCGTCGGCTGTGGCGCCGACGACCCCTCCATGGCGTTTCCGGAAGATGACGCCGCGGTCGAGCAGGACGGCGCGGTCGTCGAGATGGATGCGGGCGAGATTCCCTCCTTCGACGTCCCGGGCATCGACACAGGCAACCCGAGCTTCGACGTGGGCACCGACCGCGGCACCCCCCGCGTCGACACCGGCAGCAGCGTCGACACCGGCACCACCCCCGTCGACACCGGCACGATCGTCACCGACCGCGGCAGCCCGATGGCGTGTCCGTCGTCCTGCGGCACCGACATCGACTGCAACCCCTGCCGCACCTCCAGCGACCCTGACAGCGTCCGCTACTGCTGCCTGAGCGGCCTCTGCATCTCCATGACGGGCGTGTGTCCCTCCGGGATGCCGATGCCCGGCACCGACGGCGGCGCCCCGGGCTCTGACGGCGGCGCGGACGGCGGCGTCCCCGGCGCCGATGCGGGTGGCGGCACCGACGCAAGCGCCGGCGGCCCGGGCTGATCCAGCGCTCAGAGCGCCGGCGGCACCCGTAGCTCCGCCGGCATCCTCGACATCGTCACCCGCACCATCCTCCCTCCCAGCAGCACCCACCACGCGTAGGCGTCGATGTCGGCCCCGAGGTCGACCCGAAGCTCCGTGGGATATCCCTCGCGCGCCGCGGTCACCGTGAGCGTCATGGCGGGGGTGACCACCCGCTGGCCCACGGCCATCGGCGACCCGCGGTAGGCCGCGAGCGCGATGGGCTCCACCAGGGTTCCCCCATCGCTTCGCAGGAGCAGCGTGCGGGCGTCGGGGCGGGTGAGCGTGAAGGGGCTGCCCGTGGCGGTGAGCACCCTCCAGCAGCCGGAGGGGCGGGCGCCCGCCTCGCGCCAGATCATCGGCGGGTAGTGAAGGGCCTCCAGGTCGAGGGCGCCGAGGAGCACGTCGCAGCGCGGGGAGGGGGAGACCTCCGGGGCCGCGCGGGCGACGGCGTCGCGGGTGCGGGCGAAGGTCGCTGACAGGGCGCGCACGTCCACGCGGGTCTGCCACGGGACCAGCGCGAGGTGGACGATCAGCAGCGGGACGGAGAGCGCGAGCGCGGCGGGCGTGGCGGGCGAGGGCATACCCCATCGGGTAAGGGGCGCGGCGCAGAGCACGGCGAGCAGGGCGGCGACGCCGGGGGCGCTCGGCAGCAGGAGCCTCGGGAGCGGCGGCGCGGCGAGCACCGGGAGCAGGGCGAGGGCGGCGCCGAGGGGCCAGGCGAGGGCGGGCGCTCGGAGGGCGGAGGGCCAGCGGCGGAGCGTGAGGGCGAAGGCGGCGGCGAGGAGGGCGGCGCCGAGGAGGGTGGCGGCGGCCGAGGAGGGGAAGACGGAGCCGTGGTGGTCGGGCCCGGTGGTCTGGCCGAGGAGGGCGGTCCCGAGGAGGGCGAGGGCGCGGCCGGGGGCCTGGGCGAGCCACTGAGCGGGAGCTCTCAGCGGGTCGAGGTACTGGGAGTTGGCGGCGCCGTAGTGGAGGGCGCGGGCGGCGAGCAGCGGGGCGAGGGCGGCGGCGGAGAGGGTCGCGGCGAGGCGGGCGGGCGAGGGACGGCGCAGGGCGAAGACGAGGGCGTAGCCCAGCATCGGGAGGGCGTACTCGCCGGAGAGCGCGGCGAGCAGGAGGGCGGCGTGGGCGAGCGCGACGCGGCCTCGGAGGAGCGCCGAGAGGGAGAGCAGGCCGAGGAGGACGGAGAGCAGGGCGTTCTGGTTGGCGACCCAGAGCAGCGGGAGGGTGGCGGCGGGGGTGAGCGCCAGGAGGAGCGTGGCGACCCAGGCGGCGGGGCGGGGGAGGGTCGCGCGGAAGAGGTCGCCGGCGACGACGACCAGGGCGGCGAAGAGGAGGGCGGAGACGGCGTGCGCGAGGCGGTGGCCGCCGAGGGGGAGCTGCGCGGCGAGGGAGAGGCTGGAGAGCGGGCGAAACATCGCGATGGCGAAGCGGTCGTCGGTCCACCAGGGGAGGAGGCCGTCGGCGCGGAGGGCGGGGGCCTCGCCGGGGCGCACGAAGGAGAAGAGGTCCCACCGGGCGCGGGGAAGGGGGAAGGCGCCGCGGAGCATGGCGAGCTGCGCGTGGTCGTCCTGGACGGGCGGCGAGCGGAGCGCGTCGAGGCGTATCGCGAGGCCCAGGAGCGCGATCGCGAGAGCGCGGCCGTGGTCGCGCAGCGGCGACGACGGGGGCGCGTCGGTCACGGGTGCGGCGCCCAGCGGAGCAGCGCGAGGAGCGCGAGCCAGGTGAGGCCGAAGAGGGCGCGCAGGCGGTCCCACGAGGCGTTGGCGCGCTCGGGGTCGAAGGGGACCAGGGCGCCGAGCGCGAGCACCGCGCCGAGGGGGTGGAGCAGCGCGGCGGCGTAGACGGTGGCCGTGAGGATGAGGGCGCGGGCGATGACGGCGGTGGCGCGCGGCCCGAGGACGACGGCGGTGGTGCGGACGTGGGCGGCGCGGTCGGAGGGCTCGTCGCGCAGCACCTGCACGGCCTCGGTGACCATGGAGAGCAGCCCGAGGAGCCCGGCGTAGCGCCAGCCCACCGCGCTATCGAGGGGGAAGCCCACCATTGCCATGGAGAGGCCCCAGGCGCCCATGGCCAGGAGGTCGAGGCCCGGCTGGTGCTTGAGCACGCGCGAGTACACGACGATCACGACGACGTTGACGAGCGCGGTGAGCAGCAGCCCCGTGGAGTGGAGCGCGCCCCAGGCGACGAGGCCGAGGGCGAGGGCGCCGACGGTGGCCCACGCGGCGACGATGTGCTCGGAGAGGAAGCGGGTGCGCTCGTTGTCGCGGCCCGGGGCGCGCAGGTCGATGCCGACGTCGAAGCAGTCGTTGACCAGGTAGACGAAGAGATTGAGCAGCGCGCCGAAGCCCGCGCGGGAGGCGAGGTCGCCCGGGGAGAGCCCGAGGGCGACGGCGAGCGTGAGGCTGGTCACGAGGTTGCCCATCTCGCGCTTGCGGAGACGGTAGATCGCGACGTCCGCGGCGATGCGCCAGGCGACGCGGACGGCGGCGAGGACCTCGTTCACGGCGCGGCGGAGGCTCGCACGAGGTCGGGGGCGATGGCCAGTTGGGAGTGAGAGCGTGTTGGGACAGCATCCCCACTGCCCGCCTTGCCCCGCGCGGGATGCCGCGCATACCGTGAACCGCGTCTGCACACCGCGAGAGAAGGCCGCACCGTGATCGACAGCGTCACCCTCCAGAATTTCAAGGCGCATCGTGACACGCGGGTTCCGCTGGGGCGGATGACGGTGCTCGTGGGTCAGAACGCGGTCGGGAAGACGTCGGTGCTCCAGGCGATGAGCCTGCTCGGCCGGAGCTTGAGCGCGCCCAAGACCGAGCTCTTCGCGGGGCGATTCGCTCTCCCAGGCGTCGTCCATCAGGGCGCGGTCGAACCGCTGGTCATCGAGCTTGATGGGGACTTCGCTGATCGGCGTCGGCGCATAGGACTGCGCGCGAGCGCCGGTCGGCTGCCCTCCGACGTCACGGCGCCGATGGCGACGTTGATCGACGGCGACCCGGTCCTCCCGGAGTCGATCGATCCGGCGGCTGACACGTCGCACCTTTCGGGCCACACGCTGCTCCTCTGCGGCATTCAGCGCCGGGAGGTCGCGGCGCTCCGACCCCAGGTCGAGTCGCTGTTGCTGCGGCTCGATGAGGCGCGCCTCGCAGAGCCATCGTACGTCGAGGACGAGCATCCCCGGATGCAGGGAGACGGCTTCGGGCTCGCTACGGTCCTCTCGGAGCTGAAGCGCACGAACACCGCGCGGTTTCAGGCCTTCGAGCGCGCGGTGCAGGAGGTGGTGCCGACGTTTCGCAGCCTCGGCTTCAAGCGCACGATCGTCCAGAGCACCGTCCCCAGGGTGATGAGCGTCGACGGCCAGCGCGTGCTCGTGAACGAGAGCAGTCGGGTCGTGGCCGACGAGATCCTCCTGACCTTCGCCGACGCCGCCACCCTTCCGGCGAGCGCGGCCAGCGAGGGGACCCTCGTCACGATCGGGATGCTCGCCGCGATCTACGCCGAGCCGAGGCCGCGGGTGCTGCTGGTCGACGACATCGACCGCGCGCTCCACCCCTTCGCACAGCGCTCGCTCATCGAGGCGCTCCGCAGGGCCCTCGAGGCCGCGCCCGACGTGCAGGTCGTCGCGACGACGCACTCGCCCTATCTGGTCGACGCGCTCGACGCCGACGAGGTGGTCGTGCTCGGACGGTCCGCCGGGGGGCCGGTGCGAGCGATGCGGTTGAGCGAGCACCCCGCGCGCCGTCACCTGGAGTCGCTGACGACCGGGGAGTTCTGGAGCGCCGAGGGTGAGAGCTGGGTGGCGGCTCCGTGACGCTGCGGGTCGTCGTCGTCGCCGAAGACCGGATGGGCCTGGCCCTCGCGCGTGACCTTTGCGATCGGGTCGTCAGCGAGCGTGCCCGGGCGACGTGGATCAAGGATCAATGGGAGGACCCGAACCTCCGAGAGCAGTGCCGCTCGTGGGGCGGCTTCGGGCGCGCGGAGAGCTTCACTTCATGGTCGGGGCTGAAGGCGGAGGCGTCGAAGTTGCGGGCCGTCGCGCATGGCCTGGGGCTGAAGGGTCCGGCGGCCGAGGCCTACAAGGCAGCGAGGGTGGCGCAGCTCCAGAGCCCCGAGCGCAAGCCCGACCTGCTCGTGCTTGCCCGAGACTCCCAGGGCGATGTCGACGCTCGTGCGGAGATGGTGCGCGGCGGCCTCCGGGCGAATCCAGGCGTGCCGATGCTCCACGCGATCGCGCACCAGGAGTCCGAGGCGTGGGCCGTCGCAGGCTTCGAGGCGCGCGACGGTCGCGAGCGCTCGATGCTCACCCTAGAGCGCACCCGCCTGGGCTTCGATCCCTCGCTTGCCCCTCACGCGCTCACGCCCAACAACCCGTCGGATCCGAGGGACGCCAAGCGCGTCTGCAAGAGCCTTGGCCTCGGCGACCACCACGACCCGCGCACGATCGCGTGCTGGGCCGAGACGCCTCTCCCCGTGCTTCGTAGGAACGGCGAGGGCGCCGGGCTGGGCGCCTACCTCGACGAGGTCGAGGCGGTGGTGCTCCCCCTGCTCGGCGACGTCCCGCCCCGATGAGGTCGAGCGCAAGGCGCTGGGCCGCGGTGCGAGCCCGCGCTTTCCAAACGCCCTCGCTCGCGCCACGATGATGCCCTGAGCCGATGAACATAGCCCTCCCGATGTTTCGCGAGACGACCGGCGCCGTCATGGTGGAGCGGGCCTCCGCGCGGCTCGTGCGCATCTCGCTCACCGACCGCTGCGACATGGCCTGCGTGTACTGCCGCCCGGCCGAGCGCTCCGCCTACCTGCCGGCGGAGGAGCGGCTGACGGTCGACGAGTGGGAGTCGGTGCTGCGGGGGCTGCGCGCGGAGGGCGTGCGCAGGGTGCGCATCACCGGGGGCGAGCCGCTGCTGCACCGCGACGTGGTCGAGGTGGTGCGCCGGGTGGCGGCGCTGGACATGGACGACCTGGCCATGACGACCAACGCGTCGCGGCTGGAGGCGCTGGCGGCCCCGCTGCGCGCGGCGGGGCTGCAGCGGGTGACGGTGTCCATCGACTCGCTCGACCCGGCGCGCTTCGCGGCGATCACCCGGGGGGGCGATCTCCCGGCGGTGCTGGCGGGCCTCGACGCGGCGCTGGCGCAGGGCTTCGACGAGGTGAAGACCAACACCGTGGTGCTGCGGGGCATCAACGACGACGAGCTCCCGGCGCTGGTGCGCTGGGCGTGGTCGCTGGGGGTGACGCCGCGCTTCATCGAGGTGATGGGCGTCGGCGAGGGCGGCAACATCTGGCGCGAGCGCCTGGTGTCGCGAGACGAGATGATCGCGAGGCTCGGCGACCTGGTGGTGGCGGGCGACGGGGCGCGCGACGATGACCGAGGCCCGGCGAGGTATCTGCGCGCGGCGGACGGGAGCGGGAGGCGCGTGGGATTCATCACGGGCTCGACGGACACCTACTGCGCGGGCTGCGACAGGCTGCGGGTGACCAGCGACGGCACCGTGCGGCCCTGCCTCGCCACCGAGGAGGGGGTGGAGCTTACCGAGGAGGGTAAGGCGGGGGTTCCGGGCGCGGTGGCGGCGACGCTGCGGGAGGCGTGGGAGATGAAGCCCGACGCGAGCTGGAAGGGCTGCACCGAGGTGACGGCCCGCGCGGTGTCGATGCTCAAGACGGGCGGCTGACCGACGGTGGAGGCGGTCGACGATGCCCTCGCGGTGCCCATCGCAACGGGCGTGGCGGGGGTGCTACGGCGCGTGGCCGAGGCGGCGGAGGGGGGCAGGGCCGTAGCGCTGGCGACGGTGATCGGGCGGCACGGGAGCACGCCGTCGACCCCGGGACAGAAGCTGGCGCGCACGGCGGAGGGGTGCTTCGGAACCGTCGGCGGAGGCGCGGTGGAGGCCGCGGTGCTGAGGGCGCTGGAGGAGGCCTTCGCGAGGGCCGGGCGCGGTGAGGCCTCGGCGAGGGTGGAGACCCTCCGGCTCGGGGCGGGGCTGGGGATGTGCTGCGGCGGGAGCGTGGATGTGCTGATCGAGGCGATGGCGGCGCAGTGGCCGGTGGGGGTGGTGGGCGCCGGGCACGTGGCGGGGGCGCTGGTCCCGATGCTGGTGGGCCTCGGGTTCGCGGTGACGGTGGTGGACGCGCGCGAGGCCTACGCGCTGGAGGAGCGCTTCGCGGGCGCCAGGGTGCTCTGCGGAGAGCCGCGAGAGCTGGCGGAGCTGGTCCCGAGGCGGGGCGCCGTGCTGGCGATGACGCACGACCACCAGCGGGACCAGGACGCCGTCGAGTGGGCGCTGCGCGAGGGCTACGCGTACGTCGGCGCCGTGGGGAGCCGCGCGAAGGCCGCGCGTACGGCGGCGAGGCTGGAGGCGAGGGAGTTCAGCGAGGCCGACCGGGGGCGGGTGCACATACCGCTCGGGGTAAAGATCGGAGCGCGCTCCCCGGCGGAGATCGCGGTCTCGATCGCGGCGGCGATGGTGGCGTGGAGGGCGGGCGCGGGGGGCTGAGCGCGCGGGGAGGGGAGAGGAGAGGGTCAGTCCCGGCCGTGACCGTGACCGTGACCGTGGCCGTGGCCGCCCCGCTGGCCGGGAGGGCCTCCGTGGGGATGGCCTCGGTATCCCCCGCCGTTGCCCTGATAGTACCCCCGGTCGCTTCGTACGAGGCAGCCGGAGAGGGCGAGCGACGACGCCAGCACCGAGAAGAGCAGAGCGAGCCGGACGAGCACGGTCATGGCGTCACCATAGGAGCGGCGGGTGCCTCGGTCCATCCCACAGGCCCCGCGGCGCACCTACGCGGAGGCGCAGCGCGGGCCAGCGCTCCCTCGACATCGGAGCGCCGATGGATCTACGGTCACCCGGTCGTCCCGCCGACCCTCGGCGCGGGCGCAGCAGCGTGTAGTTCAGCAGCAGAACGCCAGGCTTGTGACCTGGAGGGCGCAGGGGCAGCACCTGCCACGCTGGCCGATCGCGACGCCCGTCGCGGCGGAGGGAACCGATGAGCGACGACACCACGCGGATCACGCCGAACCCCGGCTACGTGTCCGGGCTGCTCTCCCGCGCGCTGACCACGGCCCGCTCGCACGAGGACGCCGGCACGCGCGCCCGCGCCGAGGAGAAGCTCCGTCGCCTCTCCGCCGTGCTCGAGGGGATGCTCGACGGCAGCCTCGCGATCGGCTCTCGCACCCCCGTCGCCGCGCCCGCCTGGGCGACGCTGGAGGTCGTGACGGGCGGCTTCGCCACCGGCGCCCTGCTCGCCGGCGGGCCGCTCCTCGATCACGAGCGCTCGCTGCTCCGCTCTCTGGGTCTGCCGGAGGGCGCCGACGCCCGAGCGCGGCTCAACGCGTGGCACCTCGGCGAGGAGGGGCTCTCAGCGCTCCGCGATCGGCTGCGCGACGGCCGCTACCGGGTGGACGTCCCCGAGGAGGGGGCGCTGCTGGTGGCCGCGTGGCTGCTCTCCCACGACCGCCGCGCCGAGGCGCACGACCTGCTCGACCAGATCGCCCCCTTCTTCGACCGGCTGCGCTTCTACCCAGTCCCCCACGAGCGGGCGCTCAGCGGGAGCGCGGTGGTGCGGCTGCAGCCGCTGGGCGCGACGGTCGCCTCGCTGGAGGCCGTGAAGCCGTCGCCGCAGGTGGCGCGGATGAACGAGGCCCTCGCGGTGTGGTCTCCCTACGAAGACCGCCTCGTGGCGCTGCTGCGAGAGACCTTCGAGGGCGACGCGCCCTGCCGCCGCTTCCCAGACGGTTGGGCGGCGAGGGCCTCCGCGACCCTCGACGAGTACCCGCGGCTCCGCGCGGCGCACCCGCTCTGCCGGCGGCCCGACAAGCCCGGCGAGACCCTGGCGATCCTCCGTCGCGCGGTGTTGCGCTGCGTCGACGACCCCTCCTCGCTCGGCGATCGTGAGCTCAGAGCGCTGGGCGAGCTGCTCTCGTCCATCGCCCGCAAGCGCGGCGCACCGGGCTCCGCCGAGCTCTCGACGCTGCGGGCGACGCAGTCCGCCGTGGCCGCGCTCCCTACGCACGACGCCTTCGCCCGGGTGCTCGTCGACCGCCTGGGGGCCTTCCCCCTCGACGGGGGCATCGCCTCGCTCGAAGCCGTCGACGGTCCGCTGTCCGCCGCCGAGGCCGGGCGCGCCGGGGCCAGCGAGGGCGCGTTGCCGCCCGCGCGCTTCATCCCGAAGCTCGCTCGCTCGCTCGAGGCGCCCATCGAGGAGCTCGTCGAGCGGGGCGTGATCCCGTCGAGCGAGGTGCTGGCGTCGGTGGCTCCGCAGATCACGTCGCAGGTGCGCGCCGCGGGCATCGACGACCCATCGCTACGGCTGCTTTACGGGGCGGTGTATGCGGCCTTCCGCCGTCGGCGCTCGCTGCTGCTGCTCGACCTCGCCCATCAGGTGCGCCTCGAGGAGCTGCCCTGGGTGCGGGCCATCGAGGGGCTGCGCCGCGCCGGGGCCGACGCGACCACGGCCTCGCTCGTCACCCTGGAGCAGCTCTCGACGCTGGCGATCACGTCCTATCCGGAGGTGATCCTGCCCAACAAGCTGCTGCAGGAGCTCAGCGCGCTGGCGAAGGGCGCCGGGCTCGACCTCCCCCTCGTCGAGGAGCTCGCCGCCGACATCTTCATGGGAACCTTCTCCCCGAAGTTCGTCCGCGCCGCGAAGCGCGCGGCCTCGATGCTCCGCGGCACGCTCTACGAGCGCTACTACGACGTGCCCACCGAGCGGGTGCTCTCGCTGAAGGAGGTCGTCACCCCGAAGCACGGCCGCCCCGGCGCCACGGCCCCATCGCCGGCCTTCGCCGCGCTCTGCGCCGAGCTCGCGGGCGCCTCCGACGGGGGCGGCTGGTCGGTCGCCCGCAACGGCACCATCGTCGAGCAGGAGCAGATCCTGACGACGCACAACCTCGCGGTGCTCTTCGAGGCCTTCGCCCTCTCCGAGCGCCTCGGCGACCGTCTGCCCGAGCTCGCCCGCCGCTGCTTCACCCGCATCTGCCGCCAGCAGTCGCAGCGGGTGACCGCGTGGCGCTCGCAGCTCCAGCGGGTGAAGAACCACGCCTACGCGTGGCGCCAGATGGTGTTCTTCCTCTCGGTGGCTCCGCCCGGCTCGGCGGAGGACTTCCTCCTCTGGGCCGAGGAGCACCTCGCCGAGCAGGGCGACGCGCTGCGCGCGCGCCTCACCCCGGTGCTGCGGGGACTTCTGGCCGTCGCGGTGGGGCAGGCGCCGACGCCCGAGATGCCGCGCTTCCTGGGATGGAGCGTGGGCCGACACTGGCTGCTGCCCGCGCGCTCGTAGGAGGCGAGCGAGGGAGGGAGGAGAAGGAGCGAGGAGGGGGAGGACTAGCGGCTGCCGAAGGGCGTGAACTGCGCGCCGAAGCCCGCGGGGGCCTGGGCGGCGGGCATCGCGGCGGGGGCCTGCGCGCCGCCGAGGCCGAGGGCGTTCGCGGCGCTGCCGAGGGCCCCTGCGAGGCCGCCGGCGCCGGCGCCCTGACCGAGGTTCATCCCCTGGAGCTTGTCCCAGAGGAAGTCGATCATCAGCGGGGTGACGATGGCGCCGAGGACGCCTGCGACGCGCTCGGGGAGGCCGCAGCGCGAGGCGATGACCTGCGCCACGTGGCCGCCGACGACGCTCTGCAGTCCGTCGACGGCGGCGCCCTTCATCCCCTGTCCCCGCACCAGGCCGCTGACGGCGCCGGTGAGGAAGTTCATCGCGTAGTTGCTGTTCTTGATGTCGAGGAGCCCGAGCTGGCCGTTGTTCGACTGCATGGCGCTCTGCATCGCGGTCACCGCCGCGGGAAACGCCGTCGTCAGGATGCCGGCCGACTGCGTGGGCGAGTATCCCTGCGCCTGGAGCGCGGAGTACGCCTGCTGGCCCTGCGGGGACTGACCGAAGAGGTTGAGGAGCTGGTCGAACATCGTGGGGTACCTCGCCGACGGTGGAGTGTCGCGACGCTCGCGACGACGGGCGAAGGTTCTCGCCGGTGGGAGCGTTGTCAAGCGCATCGAACGCTCCCCGATTTCACCTACCATCGTGCCCCATGCTCGCGCCCTCCCGACGCCCTCTCGCCGCCGCGCTCGCCGCCTGCCTCGTCGCCCTCCCGACGGTGGCCTCGGCGCAGACGCCCATCGTGCTCGACGGCCCGATCCCCGATGGGACGGCGCGCTACTTCGCGGTGCCCTTCACGGTGCCGGAGGGCATCCGCGAGATCGAGGTCCGCCACGATGACCAGTCGGAGATGAACATCCTCGACTGGGGCCTCGCCGACCCGACGCGCTTCCGCGGCTGGGGCGGCGGCAACACCGAGGCCGCCGTCGTCTCCGTCGAGGCCGCCTCACGGAGCTACGTCCCCGGCGCCATCCCCTCGGGAACGTGGTCGCTCCTCATCGGCCAGGCGAAGGTGATCGAGCGGCCCGCGCGCTACCACGTCGAGATCCTCCTCCGCGCGACCCCCACGCTGCCTCCGCAGCCCGAGCGTCGCCCCTACGCCCACGCGCCCGCGCTCTCCACCGGCCCCCGCTGGTACGCGGGCGACTTCCACGTGCACTCCAGGGAGAGCGGCGACGCGAGCCCCACGCTCGACGAGGTGGCCACCTTCGCCCGGGGCCGCGGCCTCGATTTCGTCGAGCTCACCGAGCACAACACCGTCTCCGAGCTCGACCTCGTCGGCGCGGCGCAGGCCCGCCACCCGGCGCTGCTCCTCGTTCCCGGCATCGAGGTCACCACCTACTCGGGGCACGCCAACGCCATCGGCGCCACGAGCTGGGTCGACTTCCGCGTCGGATCAGCCGACCCCATGGTCACCGTCGACGCCATCGCCGCCGCGGCGGCCTCGCAGGGCGCGATCTTCTCCATCAACCACCCGGTGCTCAACCTCGGCGACGCGTGCATCGGCTGCTCGTGGTCGCTCCGAGAGCCCGCCGGCAGCGTCGGCGCGGTGGAGCTTCAGAACGGCCAGTACTCCGTCACCGGCGCCCTCTTCTACGCGCGCTCGGTGCGCTTCTGGGAGGCCTACCTCGCCCGGGGAGAGCACGTCGCCCCCATCGGCGGCAGCGACGACCACCGCGCTGGGGAAGACCGCGGCTCCCTCGCCAGCCCCATCGGCGGACCTACCACCATGGTCTACGCGACGGAGCTCAGCGTCCCGGCGATCCTCGCGGGGGTGCGGGCGGGGCGCACGGTGGTGAAGCTCCAGGGGCCCGACGACCCGATGGTGGAGCTGCGCGCGGGCGACGCCGCGATGATCGGCGACACGGTGCGCGCGCGGCGGGTGACGCTGCGGGCGACGGTGACCGGGGCGATGGGCGCGACGCTCTCCTTCGTGCGCAACGGCGAGGCCACCGACCCGGTGGCCGTCAACGCCGACCCCTTCACCGCGACGGTGGAGGTCGACGCCCCGCCCGGCGCCTCGGACGACCGCTGGCGCTGCGAGCTCGCGGTCAACGACCGACCCCGCGTCGTCACCGGGCACATCTGGATCGCCGCGACAGGAGAGCCCGCCGCCCCGGACGCGGGCGCGGCCGTCAACCCGACCACGACGAGCGACGGCTGCGGCTGTCGCAGCGCTCCCTCACCGGGAGGAGCGGGCCTCGGGGCGCTGCTCGTCGCGATGGCGTCGGCGCTCACCCGGCGGCGAGGCGCCCGGCGAAACAGCCCGCGGGCCCGATAGGGCATCGACGCGGCGCACGAAAGCGGCATCTATTGGGCCCGTCATGGAGCCCTCGACCGCACCCCTCGTCTCCCCCGTCGCGCGCCCCGCGCACTTCGACGACCGCGCCCGCTGGAACGGCTACGTCGAGCGCCACCCCCACGCCTCGGTCTATCACCGCTGGGAGTGGGGCGAGCTCTTCCGCGACGTCTACGGCACCCGCTGGCTGCCCCTCGTCGCCATGCGCGGCGCGCGCGTCTGCGGCGTGCTCCCGCTGGTGCGCCTCTCGTCGGTCCCCTTCGGGACGCAGCTCGTCTCGCTCCCCTACTTCGGCCACGGCGGCGCCATCGCCGACGACGACGAGACCTACCGCGCCCTCTTCGCCGCGGCGCGCGAGCTGCTCCCCGCTGAAGGGGCCGCGCGTGTCGAGCTGCGCCACGCCCACGAGGTTCCGTCCGACGGGCTCGCGGCGAGGGGCGACAAGGTGCTGATGCAGCTCTCGCTCCCTGACGACCCGGAGACCCTGCTCAAGGCGCTCGGGCCCAAGAACCGGGCGGACATCCGACGCCCCGAGAAGGAGGGCCTCACCGCGCACCTCGGCGGCGAGGAGCTCATCCCCGAGTACCACGCGGTGTATTCGTCGGTGATGCGCGACCTGGGCAGCCCCGGGCACAACGCTCGGCTCTTCCGCGAGGCGCTACGACGGATGCCCGACCGCTGCTGGGTGGCGGTGGTGCGCTACCAGGGGCGCCCGGTGGGCGGCGGCTTCCTCGCGGGCATGGGAGACACCCTGGAGATCCCCTGCGCGGGCTCGCTGCACGAGTTCACCCGCCTCCGCGGCAACATGCTCCTCTACTGGACCATCCTGTCCGAGGCGATTCGCCGCGGGTACAAGACCTTCTCCTTCGGGCGCTCGTCGCTCGACTCGGGCACCTACTCCTTCAAGAAGAACTGGGGCGCCGTCCCCTCCGCCCTGACCTACCACTACCTCCTGGCGCAGGGGCAATCGCTCCCCGAGCTCAAGCCCGACAACCCCAAGTTCGCCCGGGTCATCGCCGCCTGGCAGCGCCTCCCGGTGCCCGTGGCCACAGTCGTGGGTCCGCGCGTGGTGCGATGGATCCCGTGAGGGCGGTTCGCAGGCCCGCGGCGCTGTACTAGTCTGCTCTACGCCATGACCATCAACGCGCTCACCGTAGACGTCGAGGAGTACTTCCAGGTCGAGGCCCTCGCCCGCCTCGTCGACCGCGAGGAGTGGGACCGGCTGGAGTCCCGCGTCGTGTGGGAGACCTCGCGACTCCTCGACCTCTTCGCCAGGGAAGGGGTCCACGCGACCTTCTTCTCCCTGGGGTGGGTCGCCCGCCGCCACCCCGCGCTCATCCGCCGCATCGTCTCCGAGGGCCACGAGCTGGCCTGCCACGGCGACGGCCACCGGATGATCACCCAGATGTCCCCGGCGGAGTTTCGCGAGGACATCCGCGCCGCCAAGGCGACCCTCGAAGACCTCGGCGGGGTGCGCGTCGACGGCTACCGCGCGCCGACCTTCTCCGTCGTCGAGGGCACCCGCTGGGCGCTCGACGTGCTGCGCGAGGAGGGCTTCACCTACGACGCCAGCATCTTCCCCATCCGGCACGACCGCTACGGCATCCCCTCGGCGCCGCGTGCCCCGCACCGCATCGCCACGGGCCAGGGGGCCGGGATGGTGGAGTTCCCGAGCAGCACCATCCGGGTCGCCGGGCGCAACCTGCCCGTGGGCGGCGGCGGCTACCTCCGGCTGCTCCCCATGGCCTACACCCGCTGGGCCCTCGACCGCATCGCCGCCGAGGGATCTCCCTTCATGGTCTACCTCCACCCCTGGGAGATCGACGCGCAGCAGCCGCGCTTCCCCCTCGGCCGCCTCGCCACGCTCCGCAGCTACCACAACATCGACGACATCATCCCCCGGCTCACCGGGCTCATCCGGGCCTACCCCTTCGGGCCCGCGCGCACGGTGCTCCAGTCCCTCGGCCTGCTCCCTCGCGGTGAGGCCTCCCCGACCGTCGCGGTCACGGCGTAGCGTACCCCCGATGGCCGAGCCTTCCTTCATCGTCTTCGGCGACGACTGGGGCGCGCACCCCTCCAGCGTGCAGCACCTCTTCAAGCGCATAGCCCGCACCCACCGCACGCTCTGGGTCAACACCCTCGGGCTGCGCCCCCCGCGCCTCGACCGCCGCGACGCCGCCCGCGTCGTCCGCAAGGTGCGCTCGATGCTCTCCCCCCGCACCGGCGCCCCCGCGGCCGGTCCTTCCCCCGACGCGGGCCTCGACCTGCACGTCGTCGCGCCGCCGATGCTCCCGTGGATGCGCCCCGCGCCGCTGCGCCTCCTCAACCGGGAGAGCGTGCGCCTCCTCGTCGGCCGCGAGGCCTCGCGCCTCGGGATGCGCGACCCGATCGTGGTCACCACCGTCCCCAACGGCGTCGACGGCCGCGGCCTCGCGGGCTCCCGGTGCCTCGTCTACTACTGCGTCGACGACTTCACCAACTGGCCCGGCGTCGACCGCGCCGCGGCCTCCGAGCTCGAGCGAGAGCTGCTCTCCGTCTGCGACGCCGTCCTCGCCACAAGCCAGAACCTCGCGGACACCCGCCGCCCCCGCTACGGCGAGGCCACGCTGCTGCCCCACGGCGTCGACGTCGAGCACCTCGCCAGGGCCTGCGACCCCAGCACCCCGACGCTCCCCGGGGTGCGCCGGGGAAGGCCCGTGCTGGGCTACCTGGGCCTCGTCGACGCCCGGCTCGACGTCGAGCTGGTGATGGGCGTCGCGCGCGCCCGGCCCGACTGGGACCTCGTCTTCGTGGGCCCCACCGACACCGCGCCCGACCCGAGGCTGCGAGGGGACAACGTGCGCTTCGTCGGGGCCGTCCCTTACGAGCGGCTGCCCGAGGCGATGGCCTCCTTCGACGTGGCGCTGCTGCCCTACGTGCGCTCCGAGCTCACCCGCTCCATCAACCCCCTCAAGCTGCGCGAGTACCTCGCCTCGGGCCGCCCCATCGTGGCCACCTCGCTCCCCGAGGTCGCCCGCTACGCCCCGGAGGTGCGCCTCGCCGACACCGCGGAGGAGACCGTCGCCGCCGTCGAGGCCGCCCTCGCGGGGCCCTCCGACCGTCGCGCCGATCGGGTCGCCCTCCTCGCCGGAGAGACCTGGGACGACCGGGCCCGCACCTTCCTCGACCGCTGCCTCGCCGCCCGCGAGGCCAAAGCCCCACCGATGACGAGACCCGTATGAGCCCACCCTGGTACTCCCGCGCGCTGGAGCGCGTCGACCGCCGCAACGCCCACCTCTGGGCCCCTGACCTGGCCGCCTCGGCGCTGCGCCGCGAGGCCCCGGTAGAGGGCTTCCCGGTGCACCTCTACGTCTGCGTGACCGACCACTTCGAGCCGCGGTGGCGCAAGCCCACCCTGGAGGAGGAGCGCCGCCGGGTGCGCCTCTGGGCCGACGGGTTCCCTGCGCTCGCGGCTCGCCACCGAGACAGCTTCGGCCGCGACCACCAGCGCACCCTTTTCTTCCCGGTGGAGGAGTACCGCCCGGAGCACCTTCACGCGATCAACGAGCTCGTCGCCAGGGGGCTCGTCGACGTCGAGGTGCACCTGCACCACGAGAACGACACCGCCGACAACCTCCGCACCACCCTCGTCGACTTCGCCACGCTGCTCCACGAGGAGCACGGCCTGCTCCGCAAGGATCCGGTCACCGGCAAGATCACCTGGGCCTTCATCCACGGCAATTGGGCGCTCGACAACTCGATGCCCGACGGCCGGTACTGCGGCGTCGACGACGAGCTCTCGGTGCTGCTCGACGCGGGCTGCTACGTCGACATGACCATGCCCTGCGTGCCCTCCCCGGCGCAGGGCCGCGTGGTCAACCAGGTCTACTACGCGCGCAGCTCTCCCGGCCGCTCGAGGGGCCACGACACCGGGCGCGAGGTGCGCGTGGGGACGGCCGCCCGGGAGGGAGAGCTGATGCTCATCCCGGGGCCGCTCGCGCTGCACTGGAGGTCACGCGCGATGGGCCTCGTGCCCCGCGTCGAGGCGGCGATGCTCGAGCCGGAGAACCCGGTGCCCTTCGAGCTGCGGGTCGAGAGCTGGATGGAGCACGGGGTGAGCCTCCGCGGCGCGCCCAACCACCGCTTCGTGAAGCTGCACGCGCACGGCTGCAACGGCGACGCGCCGGAGTGGTTCCTTCGCGAGGGCGGGCCCTTCGACCGGCTGCTCACCACGCTCGAGCGGGCGACCTCCGACACCCGCCGCTGGGTGCTCCACTACGTCACCGCGCGCGAGCTCTACGAGACCGTGAAGTCCCTCGAAGACGGCAGCCTCCCCAACACCTGAGACCTCATGCGCACGGCACTCGGCTACGCGATCCTGCTCACCACGGTGCTCATCGCCCTCATCCGCAACCCGCGCTTCGCGGTGTTCGGGATGGTGGCCTGCGACACCATCCGGCCCGGCGACGAGTTCATCGAGTTCGGCATGGAGACCGTCCGGTTCTCCATCACCTACTACGCCGTCGCGCTAGGGCTGCTGCTCATCTTCTACAAGCGCTACCGCATCACGAGCGACCGCTTCCACTGGGCGATCTTCTTCCTCTTCATGAGCGTCGTGAACTCGGTGCTGCACGCGCCCTGCTTCGGCCCCGGGCTCGTGCAGATCGACAACTATTACAAGATGCTCCTGCAGTACTACCTGATCTGCGCATTCATGAGGAATGACGCGCACCTGCGGGAGCTGTACTGGGCCATCTCGACCGCCAGCGTGGTCGTCGCGCTGCGCTTCGTCTACGGCAAGTTTCACCTCAACGAGCGCAATTTCGAGGGAGCCACCGGCGACCGCAACGAGATGGCGATGACGATGGTGATGACCGTGCCCTTCCTGTTCATGCTGGGGCTCACGACGAAGCGCCTCTACCTGCGTCTGTTCGCGTGGTTCTGGATCATCCCGCTGGCCCTCACGGTGCTCTTCAGCCTGTCGCGAGGCGGCATGCTGGGGCTCGGCGCGGTCGGGGGATACCTGCTCTACCGGCTGCACCACAAGCGCTGGCTGGTGGTGGTCGGGGTGATGGTCGCGCTGGTGGGCCTCGCCAACCTGCCGACGGAGGTCACCGCGCGCTTCATGACCATCGGGCGCGCCTCGCAGAACGACGCGAGCGCCATGGGCCGCCTCAACGCCTGGGCCGCCGCGCGCAACATGGCGAAGGACCATCCCCTCTGGGGCATGGGCAGCGGCAACTTCCTGGTGAGGTTCCGGCAGTACGCGCCGGTGCCCAACGACATCCACGTGGCGCACTCGTCGTTCTACCAGCTGCTCGGCGAGCAGGGCTTCGTGGGCCTCTTCATCTGGCTCTACCTGGTGGCGATGTGCTGGCTCGTCGCGAGCTGGTGCGAGATGCGGATGGAGCGCATCCACAAGCACGAGTGGAACGAGCCTCGCTACATGCTCGTCGCCGTGAAGGCCTCGTGGATCGGCTACGTGCTCTGCGGGGCCTTCCTCTCCCAGGAGGACATGGACTTCTTCTACCACCTGCTGGCCATCACCTCGCGCTACACGGTGTTCGTCGGCGAGTACGAGAAGGTCTACTTCCAGGAGCGGGCGGCGCAGCTCGCCGAGCAGCGCATGACGCTGCCGGAGCCCATCAACGAGCGTCTGACGAACCCGCTCTACGGACAGGCGGGCTGAGGCGTGTGGAGTACAGGGCCCCGTAAAGCAGCGGGGCCCTGCGGAGGGGGGAGAGGGGCCTACGGGCGGGTGTAGCGGAGGGTGTACGCGCCGCCGGAGCCCGCCGTGAAGGCGTCGACGAAGAGCGCGTGCAGCCGGGCGGTCTGCGAGTAGGTCGAGCTGAGGTCGGACTGGAGCCCGCAGGTGACGGCGCCGTTGTCATTGCAGGCGCGGACGCCGTTGCCGTGCATCACGTTGAGCACGGTGTCGAAGGCCGCGGAGCCGCAGGTCTGCGCCGTGAGGGTCGAGGTCGCCGCGCCGGGGCAGCTGCGCCACCAGTAGGCGTTCTCGAGGCCCGCGCCGCCGCAGGTGCCGGAGGTGACCGCCCCGGAGGCGGGGCTGGTGGCGAGGACGCCCGCCGTGGAGCCTGCGCCCTGGGCGAGCGCCGCGAGCGTTCCGGCCCCAGCGGGGACGTGCTCGAGGTGCACCGTGGCGGTGCCGGTGCGGGTGGCGTAGCCGCTCAGCACCAGGTACCAGGTGCCCGGATCGAGCACCGTGACGACCATGGAGTTGAGCCCCTGGCCGGCGCAGAAGCCGCCCGCGTCGTCGTTGCAGACCGTGTCGCCCGCCGTGCGGCTCGCGGACACCGGGGCGCCCGCGGCGTTGGCGAAGTACAGCACCGTGTCGTAGGCGCTGCCGAAGGTGTCGACGTAGACCAGCTCTCGCTGCGAGAGCGTGAACTGATAGAACAGGTCGGCGCCGGTGTTCACGCCCGCCGTGAGGCAGGGGACCGTCGACTGGTTGGTGGCGCTGCGGGTGTCCGCGGTGAACTCCACCGTGGGCTGCGCGAGGCTGAGCACCGTCGCCCCGGCGCGCGTGTCGTTGGGCGGCGGGGCCGCGACGCAGGCGCCGGTGCAGCAGGTCTGGCCGGCGGCGCAGCGGGTGCCGCAGGCGCCGCAGTTGGCGCCGTCGTTGTTGGTGTTGACGCAGGACGAGCCGCAGCAGGTCGAGCCGGCGCCGCAGGCGCGGGTGGGCGAACAGGCCGGTACGCACATGTTGGCGCGGCAGATGGTGCCGATGGGCCAGCGTCGTCGCCGGTGTCGTCGGGGGTGCCGGTGTCCGTGGGCTCGCTGGTGTCTTCGGGGACGCCGGTGTCCTCGGTGACCGGCACGTCCGTGCGGCCGTCATCGGTGGCCACCGGAACGTCCGGCGTACCCGAGTCGACGACCGGGACGTCCGCGTCGCCTACGTCGGCCACGACCACGTCCGAGGGGGAGGCGTCGCCCCCCACCACGGACGAATCATCTCAGCCCGCCGCGGCAAGTTGCAGCGCTCCCACGAGCATCGCTCCATGGGCAAACCTCCATCGAATCATAAGAGAGGATCCTTTCTTCAGGGTGAGGACGCGCGCCACGCGCAGCCCCTGCGCTTCTGGTACGCACGCTATATTGGCCAGGCCGCGCCCGGGGGCGGGTCGACGTTCTGCCAGCGGGCTTCATCCCGCTGGTCGTCGGTTGGGACGGGCTCCATGAGCGTCAAGAGCGCTGGGCGGGCGCCATGACCCGCGTCGCCGGTGAATCCTTCGCCCCCCTGGCGACGTCTGTGGACACCGTGACGTTCGGAGGTACAAGCCGATGATGATCCTTGATCGACGTAGCTTTGGGGGGGTCCTGCTTTCCGCGGCGACGGCGCTGGCTGCGCTTCCCGCGTTCGCGCAGCCGGCGGGGCCCGACCCCCGGCGCTGGGTGGAGGGCCGCCTCGGCGCGGTCTCCCGGCTGCTCTCCCAGGGGCGCGACGGAGGTGTCGCGGCGATCGAGGCCCGCGACGCCCAGGTGGCCCGCATCCTCAACGGGATGCTCGACATCGAAGAGCTCGGCCGCCGCGCGCTCGACCCCTACTTCGGCCAGCAGAGCCCCGCCGACCAGGCGACCTTCGTCTCGCTGCTCCGTCAGCTCATCGAGCGCAACTACCGGCAGAACCTGGAGTCCACCCTCGACTGGGCGGTGACCTACGGCCCGTCGACCAGCGCCGCCGACGGCAGCGCGGTGGTGCCGACCACGGCGCGCTCCCGCACCAACGCCCGCGCCGAGCCGGTGACCATCGACTACCACCTGCGCCGCCGCGGCAACGACTGGATCGTCTACGACATCGTGACCAACCGCTCGTCGCTGGTGCAGTCCTACCGCGACGGGTACACGCGCATCGTGCGCGACCGGGGCTTCGCCGAGCTGCTGAGGCGCCTGCGCCAGCGGGTCGCGGCCCTCGGCACCCGGGCGGCGGTGAATCCGTGACCGGTCGCGCCGGGACGTCACTCGTGCGTTGACACCCGGCGGGGCCGCGGGGCATACGATTTCGGCTGCATGAAGCTCTATTCCAGCAAGGTCCCGGTGATCGCGATGGACATCGTGCGGGTGCTGACCGCCGAGAAGGACATCGAGGTCACCAGCGCTCGCGAGGTCGAGGCCGACATCGAGGCCGTGCTGCGGGAGTACCTGCGCATGGAGCGAGACCTCACGGAGAAGGCCAAAGACCGGGTGGAGCAGGTCGGCGGCGGCCGGGAAGACATCGCCCGGGTCAAGAAGACCATGGCCGAGGCGAAGAACATCGGCCTCGGGGGGGATGCGATCTCGTTCATCCTGAACCAGATCATCGTGATGTTGATGCGCTCGCCGCACGTCGACGAGGTCTTCTCCGAGGACGACGTCATCCGCCGCAAGGCGAAGAAGGTGCTCGAGCGCCACATGTCGGCCGACGAAGAGCTGGACAAGGAAGTCCGCGACCAGATCAAGAACCTCCAGGAGGGCACCCGCACCTGGGAGGTCGAGTACCAACGCGTGACGGAGCAGGTGAAGCGCCGTCGCGGCATCACCTGAAGCAAAAGGGCTATAACCCCGCCATGTGGATCCCGAAGGTCGAAGAGAAGAAGCACTTCTGCCACAAGTGCAAGAACGAGCTTGTCTTCGAGGTGAAGATGGGCCGACGAGACCAGTGCCCGCACTGCGGCGCCGATCTCCAGTGCTGCAAGAACTGCGAGTTCTGGGACGTGAGCGCGCACAACCAGTGCCGCGAGAAGATCACCGAGTACATCCCCGACCGCGAGGCGGCGAACTTCTGTTCGTTCTTCACGTTCAAGAACGGCGAGCCCGGCAGCAACGAGGGCGAGCTCAAGGCCAAGTCGAAGCTGGCGGCGCTGTTCGCCCCGAAGAAGTGAAGAGGTAGGCGACCGTGAAGGTGCTGGTGACGGGCGGGGCGGGCTTCATCGGCGGACACCTCATCGATGCGCTCCTCGCGCAGAACGCGGAGGTGCGCGTCATCGACAATTTCTCCACGGGCAGGCGGGAGAACATCGACCGCGTGCGCAGTCGCGTGGACTTCATCGAGGCCGACATCTGCGACCCCGAGGCCATCGCCCGGGCGGTGCACGGGGTCGAGCTGGTGTTCCACGAGGCGGCGATCCCGAGCGTGTCGCGCAGCGTGGCCGACCCGGTGGCGAGCAACCAGGCCAACGTCGGCGGCACCGTGTCGGTGCTCAACGCCGCCCGCCTCGCGGGCGTGCGCAAGCTGGTCTACGCCGCGAGCTCGAGCGCCTACGGCGACACGCCGACGCTGCCGAAGGTCGAGACGATGACCCCTCGGCCCATGAGCCCCTACGCCATCAGCAAGCTCGCGGGGGAGCAGTACGTCACGGTCTTCGGCAAGCTCTACGGCTTCGAGACCGTGTCGCTGCGGTACTTCAACGTCTTCGGTCCGCGGCAAGATCCGAAGAGCGAGTACGCCGCGGTGATCCCGCGCTTCGTCACCACCATCCTCGCGGGCCAGCGGCCGGTGATCTTCGGCGACGGCGAGCAGACGCGGGACTTCTGCTTCATCGAGAACACCGTGAGCGCCAACCTCCTCGCGGCGAAGGCCACCACGCACGGCGAGGTGGTCAACGTCGCGTGCGGCGCCCGGGTCTCGCTCAACGCGCTCATCGGGCTCATCAACGATGAGCTCGGCACCGACGTGAAGCCCGAGTACGCCCCCGGGCGGCCGGGCGACGTGCGCGACTCCCTCGCGGACATCACCGCCGCGCAGAAGCTCCTCGGCTACGAGGTGCTCTTCGACCTGCGCGCGGGCCTGAAGAAGGCCATCGACTGGTACCGCGCGAACCCCGTCGGCGCGTAGCGGAGGCGCGGAGGTCCCCGTGCGGAGCATGACGGGCTTCGGCGCGGGGGACGCGCGCCTCGGCGGGGCGACCCTCTCGCTGGAGCTGCGCTCGGTGAACCATCGCTACCTGGAGGTGCGCGTGCGCCTCCCGAGGGAGCTCACGGAGCACAGCGTCTTCGTCGAGCAGCGGGTGCGCGCCCACCTCGGGCGCGGTCGGGTGGACGTGAGCGGGCACATCGAGGGCGCCGTCGCCGGGGCGAGCGCCTTCGACGAGCAGCGGGCGCGCTCGGTGCTCGCCTCGATGCAGCGCATGGCCGACTCGCTGGGCTACGCCGAGCGGGTTCCGCTCTCGGTGCTCGGGGCGATGCCGGAGCTGTTCTCCAGCGCGGGGACCTTCGCGCCCGCGGAGGCCCGGGAGGCGCTCGACGTCGCGCTGCGCGTGGCCGTGGCGCGCTTCGAGGAGAGCCGCGCGGCGGAGGGCGGTCACCTCCGGGGCGCGATGGAGGCGCTGCTGTCGGGGGTCGAGGCCGCCGTCGAGGCGGTGTCGGCGCTGGCCGAGGGGATGACCGCGCGGCTGCGGGCGAGGGCCCGGGCGAGGGTGCTTGGCGCGCTCGGAGAGCAGGGCATCGACGAGGCGCGCCTCGCGCAGGAGCTGGTGCTGTGGAGCGAGCGCTCGGACGTGAGCGAGGAGCTCACCCGGCTGAGGGCGCACGCCTGCGCGATGCGGGCGCTGCTGGCCGAGGAGGGCGCCATCGGGCGGCGGATGGACTTCCTGCTCCAGGAGATGGCGCGAGAGGCCAACACGCTCGGGGCGAAGGCGACGGACGCCGCGGCCACCGCCGGGGTGGTCGCGTTGAAGGCAGACCTTGAGCGGATGCGAGAGCAGGCGCAGAACATCGAGTGAGCGGATGGACGGCTTTCTTCACCTGATCGTGACCTCGCCTTCCGGCGCCGGGAAGACGACGATGGTGCGCGCGCTGCTGGAGTCCTTCCCGCAGCTCGTGCAGAGCGTCTCGAACACCACCCGGGCTCCGAGGCCGGGCGAGGTCGACGGGCGCGACTACCACTTCGTCGAGCCGTCGCGATTCGACGAGATGATCGCCGAGGGCGACCTCTGCGAGTGGGCCGAGGTGCACGGGCACCGGTACGGCACGTCCATGTCGAGGGTGCGGCTCGCGAGGGAGACCCACCGCGGGGTGGTCTTCGTGATCGACGTGCAGGGCGCCCGGCAGGTGAAGGCCGCGATCCCCGACGCGGTGGCGGTCTTCGTGCTGCCGCCGTCGTGGGAGGCGCTGGAGAGCCGCCTGCGGGGCCGCGGCACCGAGCGCGAGGAGGTCATCCAGCGGAGGCTCCGCAACGCGCGCGAGGAGGTCGCGCACTACGGCCTCTTCGACTACCTGATCATCAACGACGACCTCGCGACCGCCATCGACGAGCTCAAGGGCGTCGCGCGGGCGACGGTGGCCCAGCGCTCTCGAAGGGCCCAGCGGGCCGAGTCGCTGCTGCGCTCGGGCTGATCCGCCGGAGGCCCCCTCTCCCCTCAACACCCGGGCGGCGATGGCGAATCATCGCGCGCGGCCCAACGTATCTCCCATCCGATGGGAACGACGCCGCTCGCGCCCGGGTCCGTGTTCGCTGGTGACTTCGAGGTCATCCGGCCCCTCGCCGACGGCGGCATGGGCTCGGTCTACGTGGTCGAGCAGCGCTCCACGGGCAAGCGCCGCGCGCTGAAGGTGATGCACCCTCGGATGCTCCATGATCCCTCGCTTCGAGAGCGCTTCACCCAGGAGGCGAGGCTCGGGGCGAAGATCGCGAGCGACCACGTGGTGGAGGTCGTCGGCGCGGGCGTCGACGCCGAGACGGGCATCCCCTGGATGGCCATGGAGCTCCTCCAGGGGCGCGACCTCTCTTCGGCGCTCGTCGAGCGGGGCGCGCTCTCGCTCCCCGAGACGAAGGGCATCCTCCGTCAGGTGGGGCACGCGCTCTCCCGCGCGCATCGGCAGGGCATCGTGCACCGCGACCTCAAGCCCGAGAACCTCTTCCTCGCCGACGCGAAGCACGAGGGCGCCGGGGCGATGGTGAAGATCCTGGACTTCGGCATCGCCAAGGTGATGCAGGAGACCCGCGCCACCGGCGCCACCATCGGCGGCCTCGGCACGCCGCTCTGGATGGCCCCCGAGCAGACGCACGGAGGGAAGATCACCCCCGCGACGGACGTGTGGGCGCTCGGGCTCATCGGCTTCGCGCTGCTCGCGGGGCGCTCGTACTGGCGGTGCGCGTCGGACGACGTCCCGCTCACCGTGGTGCTGACGGAGATGTTCGCGGCGCCCCTGGTGGCGGCCAGCGAGAGGGTCGCCGAGCTGGGGCTCCCGGTGAGGCTCCCGACGGGCTTCGACCAGTGGTTCGCGCAGTGCGTGGCGCGCGAGGCGAGCGAGCGCTTCGTGAGCGCCGAGCCCTGCATCGCCGCCTTCCTGGCGCTGGGCGCCTCGCCCGCGGTCGCCGCCGCGCCGACCATGGTCGGGGCCCCGTCGGTGCCCGCGGCCCCTCTGCCTCCGAGCCCGAAGCGTCGCCGCGGATGGGCGCCCGCGCTCGCCGCCGCGGCGGTGCTGCTACCGGCCCTCGGCCTCGGCGCGTGGATCGCCGCGCGTCCTCCCTCGCGCGACGTCCCCGCCCGCGTCGCGCCCACGCGCGCCGCCGTGGCCGAGAGCCAGCGAGCCACCGACGAGCCCCCTCCCGCTCCGGTCGTCGCGAGCGAGCCCCCCGCACCCGCACCTGCACCGCAGCGCATCGAGCCTCCAGCCCGGCTCCCTCGCCGCGCCGCCGTGACGCCGCGTCGTGCGACGCCGCGAGCGAGGCCCGCCGATCCGCCCACGGTGCCGGCGTGGTCGGCCGTGCGCGAGGCGCCCGAAGCGACGGCACCGAGCTACGTTCCTCCGCCGCCCGTCGCGCCGGCTCCGAGCTACGTCCCGCCGCCCAGCGCCCCGCATCCGAGCTACGTCCCGCACGCTCCGGAGTATCCGCCGCATGCGCCCGTGGCGGCGCCCTCGCACCCGCAGCCGACCCCGGCGCCCGTGAGCGGCCCGTCGTGCGCGCCCTGCACACAGGGGATGACCGAGCGCTGCAACGGCTGCGACGACAACTGCAACGGCATGGTGGACGAGGGCTGCTGAGCCCCGCGAAGCAGCGGTCCTACGAGGGCGTGACCCGGAGCTCGACGTGGGCGGTGCCGCCCTTCGGGGGGCTCACCGTGATGTCGAGCGCTCCGTCGGCCCGGCGCCACGCCGACACCACCACCGACGAGGGCAGCGGAACCGGCTTGCGGAAGCGCACCTCCACCACGCGAGGCCGCAGCGGAAGGTCGTCCTGACACTCCGCGAGGGCGCGAGCGACGGTCCATGTGCCGTGGACGATCGCGGTGCGAAAGCCGAAGGGCCGCACCAGCCACGCCCGCTGGTGGATCGGGTTGAGGTCCCCCGCGATGCGCGCGTAGCGACGGCCGGTGTCCTCGGGCACCCGCACGATCACCGAGCGCAGCGGCGCCCCCTCGACGCCCGCCGCCGGGGCCTCTCGCTTCGGCCGCTCTCCCGACGCCTCGCCTCGCCGACGCGACAGCGCCGTCGTGGTGGTCTTCCACGCCAGCGCCCCCGCGCAGCTCGCCTCGGTGACCAGGTCGATCTCCACGCCGAGGGCGGTCTCCCGGCTGCCGGCGACGCGCGCCACCAGGTCGAGCGCCGCCCCGTCGGGCAGGCGCACCCGCTCCTCGGTGCGGTTGGCGACGTGCACGATCCCCATCGCGGCGATGGGGAAGGCCCGATCGGCCAGCAATTCCAGATGCAGCGGCGCGGCCATGAGCTGCGGCGCCAGCGTCGGCAGCGAGCCGTCGTCGGCGAGGCCGCACACCCTGCGGTAGTCCGAGAGCCAGGTCGGGTCGGCGACCACGCCGCGGGCGCTGCGCTCGAGCGTCGGGAGCGTCGCGCCTCGGGCGAGGCCGGGGCGACGCGCCGCGAAGAGCTTCGCGTGGGCCGCGAGCAGCGAGGCGAAGGAGGCGGCGCTCACCAGCTCACCTCCTGCGACCACGCCGAGGGCCACGCCGAGCCCCGGTTGCCCGCGATCTCCCGGCCGTCGGGGGCGGTGACGAAGTTGCCCACGTCGCCGAAGGCCCGCTCGGCGTTGACCCTCCCGTCGCGCGATCGCATCGGCGTGAGCTGCGACCCGCGGCGCAGCGAGACCACCTCGTGCGGCCCCGGGCGCAGGTCGACCAGGGCGCCCTTGCGCGAGGCGTCGAGGAGCTGCTGCTCGTTGCCGATGGGGTCGGCGACGGTCTTGGCCTTGAGCGTCCAGACCAGCAGGCTCGTCGGATCGCGGTCGGGATGGGCCTCGGCCAGCAGGTCGCTCGCGCCGTGAAACTGCTTGCCGATGTCGTTCTGGTTCACCGGTCCGGCCATGAGGCACACGCCCGCGAGGAGGTCGCACCCGGCGGGGATCTCCGTCGTGCCTGACAGCTCCGCCACCAGCGCGCTGCGCGCCGCCGCCGCGCCGAACGCGCGCACCGCGAAGTCGAAGGGCAGCCCCGACGCCTCGACGTCGCGGCGAGAGAGCCCGCCGACGTAGATGCGCTGCCCCGCGAGGGCGAAGGCCTTGCGGCCGCGGGCGGCGTTGCGGCTGAGCGCGCGCCCGGTCGGCAGGTCGGCCCACAGCGGGATCTCCTTCACCACCCGATCGGTCACCTCGGCGAGCTGAGAGCGAACGGCGCGCAGACGGTCCTTGCCGCCCGGGGTGAGCACGTCGATGCGCTCCAGCAGGAGCAGCTCTCTCGCGCGGTCGCGCGCGACGCCGGTGAAGTGCGCGAAGGCGTTGTAGGCCGCGCGGCCCGCCTGCTCGGTGAGCGCATCCGAGACGTTCATCTCCTGGCGCTCCTGGTAGGGCGCGGGGGCGCTCTCCTCGGCGTTCACCCCGGGCTGGATGCGCTCGCTGCGCAGCGCCAGCAGCGCCGCCCCGATGCGCCGCGCGGACGAGGGCTCCAGCGCCACGCGCTCTCCCGGCGTCGCGT
>Ga0207969_100095_pt1 | contig 59633 bp, 54 predicted proteins | sample LakWasMet25_LOW6_2_FD_183869 | JGI IMG/M metagenome (GOLD analysis project Ga0207969, IMG submission 183869) | Freshwater sediment methanotrophic microbial communities from Lake Washington under simulated oxygen tension - Sediment Metagenome... | ecosystem: Environmental > Aquatic > Freshwater >...
ACCGTTGCTGAGCCCACGTCTGCGCGCTGGAGAGATCCGTCATCCTCCGCAAGAGCTCTCGAATCCTCCGCAGGTCGAGAGAATCTCTTGAGGGCTAGGTCCAATCCGCCTGAGACCAATGGGCAGGCAACATCAGGTGGTCACCTTCGCGCGACGCGAAGGTTGCAAAGGGAACGCGGAGGCGCGACGTGGGTGGATACGGAGCGAGCGTGGCGACGCTGAGGGCGGGCGCGTCGGTCCGCCGGGCGCTGCCGTGCGAAGACGGCGACAGCGCCTCCCCTCGCAACCTTCGCGTCGCGCGAAGGTGACCACCTGATGTTGCCTGGGGTCAGGCGCTGCACGACGATGCGGAGGCCCCACGCCGTACCCCAGGCCGCAGCGGAGTGGGCGCCCCCGCCGCTACGCCGGCAGCGTCTCCCCTACGAAGCCCAGCCGCCGCGCCACGGCCATCATGTCCTCTGGAATGGGCGCCTCGTAGTGCACCACCTCGCCGTTGTCTCGCGTCGGGTGGACGAAGCCCAGCGTGCGCGCGTGCAGCATCACCCTCGGCGCCGGAGGCATGTCGTCCCGGTAGCGCGCGTACACCCGGTCGCCAAGCACCGGGTGCCCAAGCTCCGACAGGTGGATGCGGATCTGGTGCTGCCGCCCCGTCTCCAGCTTGCACTCGACCAGCGTCACGCCCCCCTCGCCCGCCAGCTGCAGCAGCGGCCGCACGTGCGTCACGGCCCGCTGCCCGATGTGCGGCGCCGTGCGCCCGCGGGCCGAGCCTCGCAGCCCGTCGCCGCGGTCGTCGAGGAGCACCGTGTCGATCTTGCGGGCCTCGTACATCCGGCCCTTCACCAGCGCGAGGTAGACGCGCTCGATGTCGTGCTTGCGGAAGAGGCCCGCGAGGTGGCGCTTGGCCACCCAGGTGCGACCGAACACCAGCAGCCCGGAGGTCTCCCGGTCGAGCCGGTGCACCACGAAGAGCGGGGCGTGCGCCGGGGCGAGCTTCCACTTCGGCAGCATCGCGGCCACCCGGTCGACCAGCGCGCCGCGCTCGCCCTGCTCGAAGGGGACGCTGTTCACCCCGGGGGGCTTGTCGACCACCACGATCTGCGGGTCGCAGTGGATGAGCCGCCAGCGCTCCAGGAAGAGCGCGTCCGGCGCGGAGGCGGCGTCCGCGGGGCGGGCGCGCAGGTGCAGCTCCACCACCACGCCAGAGCCGGGACGCGCCGCGGGGTCGAGCTCGACGGTGCCGTTGAGGGTGACCTTGCCTCGGGTGCACCACTCCTTGGCGGTCGACCAGGGGACGTCCCTCCACCGGCGGAGAACGGCGCTGAGGGTCTGGCCAGCGTGGCTGGCGTCAAGCACGAGTCGGTCGGTGTTCATGGGCGATATGAATGGGCTACGAGGAAGGCGGAGACGCCGCGGCGAGAGGTGTGATGGTACACTGCCGCCCGCGGGAGCGTTCGGATGAAGCTGTGTCCTACGTGCAAGCTGCGATATCCGACCGAGGCGACACACTGCTTCGTCGATCGGACGGCCCTCATCCTGGCGCCGGACCCCTACCTGGGATCGGTCATCGCGGGGAGATACCGCATCGAGGAGGTCATCGGTAGCGGCGGCATGTCGACCGTCTACCGGGCCATGGGCAACGCGGGCGACCGGCCCGTGGCGGTGAAGGTCTTCCGCAAGGAGCTGGTGGGAGACTCCAAGCTGCGAGAGCGCTTCCGACGGGAGAGCACCAACACCCGGCGGCTCGCGCACCGCAACGTGATCGAGATCCTGGAGGAGGGCGACCTCGACGACGGCGTCCCCTACCTGGTGATGGAGTACCTTCACGGCGCCACGCTGGAGACGGTGCTCAAGCGCGCCAAGGGGCCGCTGCCCATCGAGCGCGCCGTCGACCTGATGCTGCAGCTCGCCGCGGGCCTCGCTCGCGCCCACGACTTCCAGGTGCTGCACCGCGACCTCAAGCCCGAGAACCTCTACGTCTGCCCGCTGCCCGACGGCTCCGAGCTGCTGAAGATCCTCGACTTCGGCATCGCCCGCTGCCTGCTCGACACCCGGCTCACGGGCACCGGCGAGATCTTCGGGACGCCCCAGTACATGGCCCCCGAGCGCATCACCAGCACCGAGGCAGGCATCCCCGCCGACCTCTACGCCCTGGGGTGCATCATGTTCCGATGCGTGACGGGGCGGCTGCCCTTCGCCGCCAAGGACGTCACCAGCTTCCTCATCCAGCACCTGCGAGAGCAGCCGCCCTCCCCCCGCTCGATCAACCCGGCGATCCCCCCCGACCTCGAAGCGCTGATCCTCCAGTGCCTGGAGAAGGACCCGGCGCTCCGCCCGGTGGACGCGCACGCCATCGAGCGGGCGCTCACGGCGCTGGGCACCCGCCACCCCCGTCCGAGGCGCGCCTCGGGGGGCTTCGTCGCGCCGACGCCGCCCGCCCGCTCGATGCCTCCCTCCAGCTCCGGCTCGCTGCACGGGATGTTCGCGACGGACTCGGCCTCCCGCTGGGGGCGGCGCTCGGAGATCCTCTCGAAGATGCTCTTGCGGGCCTTCCCGGCGGGCACCACCCCGGAGCTGAGCGCGGCCTTCGGAAGGTTGAGGGCGACGGTCACCATGATGTCCGACGTACACGCCCGGTGGCTGCAGGAGCAGCAGCGCCTCGACTCGCTGGCCCGCGCCGCGAAGGAGGCCCAGGGGCGCTTCGGCCGCGCCATGGACGCCCTCGGGCAGGACCTCTCTCAGTCGCGCCAGCGCACCCAGGCGGCGCTCGCCCAGGCGACCGCGGCGGAGGCTGCGCTCAAGGCCCGGGGAGAGCCCTTCCGCGCGGCGCACTGCGCCGTGGTGGCGCTAGGGCCCAACGCGTCGCCGACGGTGGAGATCGCCGACCGCTACCGCGCTGCGATGGCGGCCCTGGAGGCGCTGCTCCCTCACGCCGAGGAGCTCCACCGCGCCCAGGAGAGCGGGCGCCAGGGAGACGCGGAGGTGAAGGACCTCGAGTACCAGATCGACGCCCTGCGGCTGCAGTTGGAGCGGGTGTCGCAGGCGAGCGAGGCCGAGAGCGCGGAGGTGCAGCCGAAGATCGAGCGGCTCGCCGCGCAGCTCGCGGAGATGGAGGGCGTGCTGGTGGGCGCCGCGAGCGACCTCACCACGGCGATGCGAGGGCGTCAGGAGCTCGACGCCCTCTTCCGCGAGCTGGAGAGCGACGCGGCGTAGGTCAGTCGAGGCGGCCGACGTCGCCGCCGCCGGAGCCGTCGCTCATCGGCAGGTCGATGGTGGGCAGGTCGACGAGGCCCGCGTCGGTGGCGCAGGTCGACGACGAGTTGAAGATGCAGAGCCCCGAGAGGCAGCAGTAGGTCGAGCCCGCCGGGTCGGAGGGGGTGCGGCAGGAGCCGCAGTCGCTGCTGCTGCCGCAGCTCGACGGGCACACGCCGGTGGTGCCGCCGGTGCAGCGGCCGCCCTCGCAGCGCTGGCCCGAGGCGCAGCGGTTGTCGCAGGAGCCGCAGTTGTTGGGGTCGCTCCGCCCGTCGACGCAGCGCCCGCCGCAGGCCGTGGGGAGCGAGGCCGGGCAGAGGCAGGTGCCGCGCGTGCAGGAGGTGCCGCCGCCGCAAGCGATGCCGCAGCCGCCGCAGTTGTTGGGGTCGGTCTGCAGGTCGACGCAGGAGGAGCCGCAGCGGGTGATGCCGTTGTCCGCCACGCCGTCGCAGTCATCGTCGAGGCCGTTGCATGTCTCGACGCCGCGAGGGGTGCAGCCGCAGACGGGGCCGAGCCCCGGGAGCGCAGTGCAGGCCCACCCGATGGTGGTCGGGCAGTCCGCCGCGCCGGCGCAGGTGCGAGAGCAGCGCCCGGTGGGGAGGCACACGCCGCTCGAGCACTGGTCGAGCCGGGTACACGCCGAGCCGAAGGCCCCAGGGCCCACCGGGGCGCCGCGGTCGATGCCCACCGCGGGGACGTCGATGGAGGGAAAGCCCTGGTCGACGATCGACGGAGCATCGGTGCCGGGTGAGCCCAGGTCGTTGGGGCCGACCACGCCCGCGTCGACGCCGTCGCACACGCAGGCCGTGAAACGCAGGTCGGAGCCGCAGAAGCGCGAGCCCATGCTCATGGTGCTCTCGCACACGCACTCCTCGCGCTGCCCCGCGGTGCAGCTCTCGGCGATCGGCCCACTGCTGAAGTCCCCGCGGGCTCCGCACGAGGCAGCCAGCAGAACGGCGAGACACCCCATCGATCGAAGCAAGCGCTCCATAAGCGCCGCACCCTATGCGAACGCGCGGTCGTTGCAAGCTCCCGCGCGCAGTGCGGTCGTCCAGGTCAGTCGTAGGGGCCGTGGCTTGACCCGGGCCTCGCGATGTCGTGACCCTTCGGCCGAAGGCCCATCGATGACCCTCCGATCACTGTTCCTGTGTGTTCCTGCCCTGGCCCTGGCCGCCTGCGGCGCCGACGATGCGCCGCGCTTCGTCGCCGACTCGGGGGTGCGCCGTGACGCGGGCGCCCTCGACGCCGGCCCCGCCACCTACCCCGACGTGCAGGCCATCGACGTCGGCCGGCCCGACATCCCCCCGCTGCTCGACGACGTGCGCGTCTACGCCCACACCGCCGACTCGCTCTACGCCATCGACCCCCGCAGCTTCACCGTCACCCGCGTGGGCGACTTCATCTGGCCCGACGGCCCGTCGCAGATGACCGACCTCGCCATCAACGCCACCGGCGAGGCCTGGGGGATCACCTTCACATCCCTCTACCGCGTCGACCTCGCGACCGCGCGCTGCACCTTCGTCGCCCCCTTCGCAGGGAGGGAGTTCAACGGGCTGTCGTTCATCCCGGGCGGCGAGCTGGAGCCCGGCGAGGTGCTGGTCGCGGCCAACCGAGACGGTGCCTATGTGCGGGTCGATCCTGCCACCGGGGCCATTCGTCAGCTCGGGCTCTACGGCGCCGACACGGGCTCCTCCGGCGACCTCGTCTCCGTCGCAGGGGGAGGCACCTTCGCCACCATCGTCGACCTCAACGTCGGCTTCGGCGAGGAGCCCGTGGAGTACCTCGCCCGCATCGATCCCACCAACGGCCGCGCGACCCGCATCGGCCCCACCGGGGTCACCCGCACCTGGGGCGTCGGCTACTGGCGCTCTCGGGTCTACGGCTTCACCGAGGGCGGCGCCGTGGTCACGCTCGACATCACCACCGGCCGCGCCACCGAGGTGGCCCGCAACGACGTCGCCTGGTGGGGCGCCGCGGTCACCACCATCGCCCCGGTCGCCCCCCCGTAGGCTCCCGCGGTAGAGTCTGCGCCACCATGGCGTTCCTCCAGGCTCCCCCCTCGCTCGGCAATCAGTTCGATGACGACCGCGTGCTGCGGTCCTACCTGGCGCGCGTGCTGCCGGAGGAGGTCCGGCGGGATGTGAGCCCCGCGCTCTCCGAGCTCGGCGCGCTCGCGGGCGGTGAGCTCTACGAACTCCAGCTCGCCGACCGGCTCAACGTGCCGGTGCTCACCCCGTGGGACCCGTGGGGCAACCGCATCGACCACATCGAGCTCACCGCCGTGTGGAAGCGCGCCGCCGCGCTCACCGCGGAGTACGGCCTCATCGCGACGCCCTACGAGCGCAGGCACGGCGCCCTCTCCCGCGTCGACCAGTTCGCGAGGGTGTACCTCTTCAACCCCTCGACGGACGTCTACACCTGTCCGCTCGCCATGACCGACGGCGCCGCGCGCACGCTCACCGTACACGCCAACGCCGAGGTCTCCGCCCGCGCGCTCCCCCACCTGCTCAGCCGCGACCCGGCGCAGTTCTGGACCTCCGGCCAGTGGATGACCGAGCGCACCGGAGGCTCGGACGTGGGCCTCTCCGAGACCGTCGCCCGGCAGGACCCCGACGGCACCTGGCGCCTCCATGGCACCAAGTGGTTCTCGAGCGCGACCACCTCGCAGATGGCGCTCACCCTCGCGCGCCCCGAGGCTAATCCCCCCGGCGGCCGTGGGCTCGCGCTCTTCTACGTCGAGACCCACGACGCCCACGGGAAGCTCCAGCGCATCGCGGTCAACCGCCTCAAGGACAAGCTCGGGACGAGGAAGGTCCCGACCGCGGAGCTCAGCCTCGACGGCACCCCCGCGGTCGCCGTCGCGGGCCTCTCCGGCGGCGTCCGCGCCATCACCCCGATGCTCAACATCACCCGCACCTGGAACGCCGTCTGCTCGGCCTCGCTCATGCGCCGCGGCGTCGCGCTGGCCCGCGACTTCGCCCGCCGCCGCCACGCCTTCGGCGCCGCGCTCTCCGACAAGCCCCTGCACCTCGACACCCTCGCTGGCCTTCAGGCCGAGGCCGAGGCGGGCTTCCACCTGACCTTCCGCGCGGTCGAGCTGCTCGGTCGGGAGGAGGGCGCCGAGGCCACCGCCGAGGAGCGCAACCTCCTGCGGTTGATCACCCCGCTGGTAAAGCTGACCACCGCGCGCCAGGCCGTGCAGGTCACCAGCGAGGCCATCGAGTGCTTCGGCGGCGCCGGCTACGTCGAGGACACCGGCCTCCCGACGCTGCTCCGCGACGCGCAGGTGCTCCCCATCTGGGAGGGGACCACCAACGTGCTCTCGCTCGACGCCCTGCGCGCCATGGGCGACACCGCGACGGTGCAGGCGCTGCACTCGGAGGTCGCCTCGCTGGCGGCGGCGGTGCGCGACCCGGCGCTGGCGGCGGTCGCCCGGGTGGCCCTGGGCGCCGTCGAGAGGGCGCTTCACACGGCGCGCTCCCACATGGCCGACGCTCCGTCGGCGGCCGAGGGGCTCGGCCTGCTGGAGGCCGACGCGCGGCGCATCGCGCTCACGCTGGGGCGCTCGCTGGCCCTGGCGCTGCTGGCGCGGCACGCGGACTGGTCGCTCACCCACGAGCACGACTCTCGCGCGAAGGCGGCGGCGCTCAGGTTCGCCCGCAACGGGGTCGACCTGCTGGGCGCGTCGCCGGACCTGGCCGAGGCGCGTCGGCTGGCGATGGACGAGGGGTGAAGCGGGAGGGTGACCGTCGGGGAGCACAGGGCCCCCGACCGTGCGGTCGATCAGGCGGTGTAGGTGAAGTCGGCGATGGACGAGAGGCCGTTGGTGGCCGTGCCCACGTTGACCACGAAGGCCTTCGGGGCGACCTCGTTGATCATCGAGATGAGCGAGGCGGGGTTGGGCGCCACCACCTGCTTCAGCAGCGTGTACAGGATCACGAAGTGCTGCGTCTCGGCGCCCTCGATGTTGGCGGCGATGTAGCGCGAGCTGGCCGCGCTCATGGTCTTGACCGCCTGGTTGTAGGCGATGGCCGCGGCCTTCTCGGCGTTGCAGGCGAGGACCATCACGTTGCGCACGCTGGGGGTGAAGCCCATCGGCGCGGTGAAGGTGATCGAGCTCTCGGCGACGGGCGTGCCGCCGATGGCGGTGACGGTGGCGGCGAGCTGCGCGGCGTGCTCGCGGTGCTGGGTCTGCCAGGCGCGGGCGATGACGCCGAGGGCCGGGCCGTTGGCGGCGAGGGGGTCGCCGGTCGGGGGCATCTCGAGGATGGGGATGCCCGCGGCGTAGGCCGCGATGGCGCCGTACTCCGCCGCGAGGAGGTTGTTGAGGGGGGGGATGTCGGGGTTGGGTACGACGGGGCCGACGTCTTCGCCGCAGGCCTCGAGCGCGAGGGCGGAGCCGGTGACCGCCACGCCGCCGAGGAGGGCGCGCCGCGAAAGGAACTTGTTGGTCGTCATGGTCGTCGTCCTCGAATCAGGCGGTGAAGGTAAGGTCGGCCACGGAGGAGAGGCCCACCGCGGGGGCGGCCTCGATGGAGACGAAGGCGCGCGGGACGATCTCGTCGAGCATCGAGGCCGCCATGGCGCCGGGGCCGGCGATTCCGCGGGCGAGGAGGTAGAGCACGGTGAAGTGCTGGGTCTGCGTGCCGACGATGGCGGCCACGAGCTCGGCGGCGTCCTTGTTGCCGATGGCGTTGAGCCGGGCGACGTTGGCGACGGAGGCCTGGCGCTCGAGGTTGGCGGCGTACTTGATCGAGTTGGGCCCCGTGCGCGTGAAGCCCGTCGGGGCGGTCGGCGCGTTGACGGCGGACTCGGCGATGGGCGTGCCGCCGAGCGCGGTGATCTGCGTGCCGAGCCGCTCGGCCGCGGCGCGGTGCTGCGCCTGAAAATGCGTGAGGAGCGCTCCGGACGCAGCGGTCATCGGCTCGCGGTTCAGGGGACCGATCAACGTGTCATACACGGCGATGATCTCGTAGGCCTTGGTGCGCACGGCGTTGAGGGCCGTGGCGTCCGAGGCGTTGTCCGCATGCGCGCTGCGCGTGACGGCGGAGACCGCCAGGGCGGCGGTGACGCCGGCGATGGCCGCGGCGCCGCCGGTCAGGGCCTTGCGGCGGGAGACGTGTTCATCAGACATGCGTGATTCCTCCAAAGCAGGTGAACGAAATCCATTGCCCCCGTGAATGGGCGCGGCGAGGATGCCCCAAGCCGGGGGATGCGAGCAACCTTCGGCTGGGAGGCTCGTGATGCGTGTTCGGTTCGCGGTGACCCATCGATTGTCGGCGCTCGTCGCGGTGCTCTCGGCCCTGACGTCAGGCTGCGGCACGGACGCGGAGGAGGGCTCGTTCAACGACTGCTCCTCGTCGCAGTTCGTCGACCGCACGGCCGCTGGCGCGTCGCGCACCATCGGCTACGGCGGAGCGAGCGGCAGCACGCTCTTCACCTACTCGCCCAGGTGCATCACCATCGCCGCGGGCCAGAGCGTGACCTTCTCCGGAGGCGCCACCAGCAGCTTCGGCGTGCACCCGCTCTCGCCGGGCGTGCTCAACAGCCCGAGGGCGGGCACCGCGGGCAACCCCATCCAGCGCCTCACCGACGGCAACATGCGCGAGGTGACGGTGACCTTCCCCTCGGCGGGAACCTTCCCCTACATCTGCGAAGCGCACGCTTCGACGGGGATGACCGGGGTCGTGCGGGTTCAGTGAAGAAGAAGTGTTGACAGGGTCGCGGAGCAGGAGTAGTTACCGCGGCTCTCTTCAGGCGCGTAGCTCAGTGGTAGAGCATCACCTTGACACGGTGAGGGTCGCTGGTTCAAGCCCAGTCGCGCCTACTGAATCCCCCTCCACTCCCCCCACAATCTGGCTGCCAATCCGGGATGTTGCCTCGCCCCATGACCTCACCTCGCGCCTGTCACTCATCGTGACTGCGAGGTCGAGAGCTCTTCGGGGAGGCAGCCGGGTTGACGCCCCCCCCCTTCACGACCACCATCCGCGGCCGCGGGCCAACGACACCCATTGTGGGGATCTGACTGATCCCCCTGCTCAAGGAGCATTCCGATAGCGCTCAAGGGACCCATCGACCGAAACCAGCAGCGTCAACCGCAGGTGCGGGTGAACCATCGTATCCGTGTACCCGAGGTGCGGGTCATCGGTTCGGATGGGACACAGCTTGGCATCATGACCAGCCAGGAGGCGCTCCGCCTCGCGCAGTCGGAGGCCCTCGACCTCGTTGAAGTCAACCCGAAGGCCGACCCGCCCGTGTGCAAGGTCATGGACTTCGGGAAGTACAAGTACGAGGAGAAGAAGCGCGCCAACGAGGCCCGTAAGAAGCAGACCGTCGTCGAGATCAAGGAGGTCAAGGTCCGCCCGAAGACCGACGACCACGACCTCGATACGAAGGTGCGCCACATCCGGCGATTCCTCGAAGAGGGCAACAAGGCCAAGATCACGGTGCGCTTCCGCGGCCGTGAGATCACGCACCCCGAGAAGGGTCGCGAGGTGCTCGACGATGTCATCAAGGCCCTGGAGGGCATGATCATCATCGAGAGCAACCCCGCCCTCGAGGGCAAGGCCATGACGATGCTCATCGCCCCCCGCCCCGGCGCCATCAAGCGCGCGCCCACCCCGGGCACCGCCGCTCCCGAACCCGACGACGACGACGACGACGACGACGACAAGGACTGAGGTTGCCTCCGCCGCTCGCGTCCACGCTGCTGGTCGACGCGACGCTGCTGGGGGCCCTCGCCTTCGCGCGCGCCGAGGCCATCCTCGTGTGCGGCGCCGCGCTCGTGTTCGCCGCGCTGCGCACCCTGCGCCTGGCCCGGCGCATCGCCATCGGCTCGCGCCTCCTCGTCGCCTACGCCGTCGCCCTGGCCATGCCCGCCGAGGCCGCCCTCTCCGTGTGGCAGCCGTCGCCCATGCGCACCGGCGCGGCGGCCGGCGCGGTGGCGCTCGCGGCGGTCTATGCGTGGGTCACGAGCCCGGCGCTGCGGCGCTGACGTCGGGCACGCTCGCGGCGCAGCGGAAGCCCGACATCACCAGGCGGTAGCTCGGCGCGTGGTGCACCCGGTTGGAGCTGCGGAGCCCGGCGCCGCCGTAGTTCCAGCCGCCGCCGCGAAGGACGCGCTCGCAGGTGGTGGGCAGCGGGTTGCTGCCGGTGAAGCCTCGCACCCGGCGGGCGCGCAGGTCGCTGAGCGAGGCGAGCGCCCGCTCGCAGGTGGGCGCCACCGTGGGCTCCCGGTAGGCGTAAGGGTCGTAGGGGTCGTCGACCCACTCCCAGACGTTGCCCGCGAGGTCGAGGGCGCCGTAGGGAGAGGGGAAGCCAGGGTGAGATCCCACCGGGTCGGGGTGGCCGGTGCGCTCTTCATGGCCGAAGGTCGCCATGCGCAGCGTGGGGTAGGTCTCGCCCCAGGGGAAGGTGCGCCCGTCGGAGCCTCGCGCGGCCTTCTCCCACTCGGCCTCGGTCGGCAGCCTCGCCCCCACCCAGGCGCAGTACGCCGTCGCCTGGAACCAGCTCACCCCCACCACCGGCTGCCTCGGGTCCCGGAAGCGGGCGTCGAGCGGCCGCGGTTCGGTACACCGCCCCGCCCGGACACAGCGCTCGTAGTTCTCCCGGGTGACCTCCGTGCGGTCGATCTCGTAGGCAGGGAGCGTGCGGGTGTGCCTCGGGCGCTCGTCGGCCTCGCCGCGGGTGTCCTCGCCCATCACGAAGGGCCCCGCCGGGACGCGCACCCGGTCGGGCGGCGGAGGGGTGGCGCGGCGGTCCTGCGCGTGGAGCAGCGGGGCGAGGAGGAGGAGCGAGAGGGCGACGGGGCGGCGCATCGCCCGGGAGCATTGCCCCGCGACCTGCGCCCCGGCAATGGCCTCGCTGCGCCAGTTCATCGCGCCCGCGGGCGCAGCCGCGCTATACGTCCGCGGGTGCGTGCCTCGCGGTTGTTGCTTCCCCTTGCGTTGCTGGCCTGCGCGGCCTTCGGGTGCGTCGGCGCCACCGGCCCCATCCGGGACGCGGCCCGCCAGGGCGACGTGGCCACCGCGCTGCGGCTCTACCAGGACTACACCGAGACGCGCGGCCTCGGCGACGCCGACCTGCTCGCGGAGGTCGCCGTGCAGGTGCTCCGCAGCGCCGCCGGGAGCGAGGACGCGCCCACCCGCGCCGCGGGCTTCTCGGCCATCGCGGGCCTCGGCGCGCGGGGGCGAGAGCTGCTGGAGTCGCTCAGCGAGCGGCCGGGCGTGGTGGGAGACCGCGCCGCGGCGGCCCTCTACGAGCTCAACGGCCGGTCGGGGACACCGCCCGCGAGGCTGACGGCGGCGCTGCGGAGCCGCGACCGGGAGAGGCGCGTCGCGGGGATGGTGACCCTGCGGGGAGCCTCCGGGGCCAGGCGGCTGATGCGCTGGCTGCGCGCGGGGAGAGCGCCGATGCGGGCCTCGGCGGCGAGGGCGCTGGCCCGGTGGCGCGACGACCAGGCGGTGACCGCGGCGCTGATCGTGGCGCTGCGAGATGACCCCGAGGCGATGGTGCGGGCGGCCTCGGCCATGGCCCTCGGTGGCCGAGGGGAGGACGTCGCCGAGGCGCTGCTCGCGGCGCTCGAAGACCGCGACGCGATCGTGAGGATGGCGGTCCCGTCGGCGCTGATGGCGGCGTCGCCGAGCAGAGGGAGGGAGGCGCTGGCGGCCCTGCTGGTGGACCCGCCGACGCCCCTCTCGGTGGAGACCGCCCGGGTGCTGGTGGCGCGAGGCGACGCTCGCGGCGACGCGTACCTGCTGCGGGTGATGGGCAGCGCCGCTCGGCGTGAGCTGAGGGCGCAGGCCGCGGTGGGCTCCATCGGGATGGCCACGCGGCAGGCCGAGGCGCTGCAGCGCTTCATGCGCGACGACGACCACGAGGTGGCGCTGCGGGTGGCCTCGGCGCTCGCGAGCATGGAGGCGACCCGGCAGGAGGCCCTCGCGGCGCTGCGGCCGATGGCGCGGCTGCCCGACGGCTTCGTGGCGATCCGCGCGCTCTCGGTGCTGGCGCAGCATGGGGACGCCACGGCGGCGGACCCGATTCGCGAGGCGCTCGACTCGCCCGACGCGACGGTGCGACGGCTCGCGGTGCTGGCCTGGAGCGACGCCACCGGGGCGAGCGGGGACTGCGACCCGCTGGTGCCGCGGCTGAGGGACGACGACCGCTCGGTGGCGCTGCTGGCCGCGGTGGAGATCGTGCTGATCGCCTCGCGGTAGTTGGCGGTCACTCCGCCAGCGACGAGCGCACCACCGCCGCGGCCGACGCCCTCGGGACCCGATCGGCCACCAGCACCCGCCGACCCGACCTCGCCACCAGCGAGACCCTCCCCCCGCCGACGTCCCTCGCCGCCATCGCGCCCGCCACCGCGGCCGAGGGACGCGAGCCGTGGCGCCACATCAGCACCGACACCGCGGCCTCGGCGAAGTCCACCGCCTCGCGGTCGGCCGCCGCGCCGCGCGCTCCCTCCACCGGGTCGAGCACCACCGTCCAGAGCATCACGTCCCTGGCGAGGGCGTCGCTCGCGAGGTTCACCCCCGCGTCTCCCGCGGAGGTCATGCTCCCTCTCGGGACCAGCAGCACCGCGTGGTCGCCGCCCCATCCCTGCGCCGCCGAGTGCGCCCTCGCGTCGGGCATCGCGCTGTAGAAGAACAGCCGCGACCCGAGCTCTCCCTGCACGTCGTGATACGCGAGCTCGTATTCCCCCGCCAGCGCAGGCGGAACCCTCGGCGGCACCGCCACAGGCGCCTCCCTCGCGGCGAGCTTCGCCTCGTGCAGCACCTGCTCCGTCGACTGCGGCGGCGTCGCGAGGAGGGCATCCACCCTGCTGTATCCCTCCCCCGCGCGCAGCGCCCTCACGCACAGCCCGAGGCCCGCCAGGTAGGGGAAGAGCAGGCTCTCCCGCAGCGCCCTCGGAGCCTCCCGCAGCCGCATCTGGTCGGCGCCCTGCAGCTGGCTCGCGACCATCGAGGTCACGTCGGGCATGTCGCGCGCGCGCCGCCCCATCGGGGCCAGCATGAAGTCGAGCATCGAGGCCGTCGCGTCGCCCTCGATGACGGCCATCGCTGCGGTCTGCGCGTCGCCGCGGCCCCGCACGTGGTGGGTGTAGCGGCCGATCTGGAAATGCTGGTCCTGCAGGGCGTGGGTGATCTCGTGCGCCATGGTCACGGGCTGCGCCGCCGAGGGGAGCCACGCCGCGATGTAGAGCGTCTGCTCGTCGGGGTCGTAGAAGCCCGCCACCTGCTCCTCCAGCAGGTCGAACATCGTGCGCTCATAGTCCATCGCCTCGGGCAGCAACCCCAGCCGCTTGTAGAGCTCGCCCTCCAGCACGATCTCCCCGGGCGGATACTCCCGCGCGGTCTTCTCCCGCAGCCGGGAGACGATGGCCTCGCGGTCCATCACCCCGCGGCGAAGCTCGTGCTGGAGGCTCAAGCCACGGATGCGCGCCATGGTGACGGCGGTCTCGCCCGCGAGGTCCATCAGCCGACCGCCGGGGGCGCTCGCCGACGCGTCGCGCACGGCGACGGAGGCGGGAGCGCCCGCGTCGACGGCGACGTCGGCGATGGGGGCCGCCGTGGGCGGCGGCGGGCGCTGCCGGCACCCGAGCGCCCCGAGGGCCAGCAGCGCGATCATCCCGCCAGACAAGCGTCGTCGGTTCATAGACCGCGCACAGTAGCGGCGCAGCACCCCGGGTTGCCACCCTCCTCCCGCGCCCGCAGCGGACTCTGGTAGCGTCCGCGACCGTCATGACCGACCCCACCCCCCGCAAGCGCTCGCGCCCCCGGGCGCCCACCACGGCCCTCGACCAGAGCGTCGCCGCGCTCGCCCAGAACGATCCCGACCAGTGCCTCCGCATCGCCATCCCGGTGCTCGACGACGTCGGCGCCGGGGCGCCCGCCATCGACATCATCGGCCGCGCCGCGGTCTCCGTCGGCGCCATGGGCCTCGCCCGGCTGGCCTTCGAGACGGCAGCCCGGGCGCTCGCCCTGCAGGGCCTCGCGGCGCACGCCGTCGCGGCGGCCATCGCGGTGCAGCGGCTCAGTTCGAAGAGCGAGCTGCTCACCGAGCTCGCCGGGGTCTTCGGGGCCGACGCCGAGCGGCAGAGCGACGTGTCGGTGCTCCCTCCGCCGCTGGCCAGCGAGCGGGTGACCGAGCTCGGCGACGTGCCCCGCGCGGAGCTCATCGCCCTCGCCACGAAGAAGATCGAGGCCCTCAAGGCCGCGCTGCCCGCGAAGCTCCCTGCGAGGGCGCGGCTGCCGCTCTGGGGGGCGCTCCCCCGAGGGGCCTTCGAGCGGCTGGCGCAGGCGATGGAGGTGCGGGTGTTCGCGCCGTCGCACGCGGCCATCCTGGAGGGGGAGCGCGGCGGGAGCGTCTTCGTGGTGGCGCGCGGCGAGGTGCGCATCGCGCGCAAGGTCGCGGCGAGCGAGGCGGGCGCCGAGGAGGGCGACGAGCCCGAGGAGCTCGCGGTGCTGGGCGCCGAGGCGGTGTTCGGGGAGATGGCGCTGCTCACCGAGGCGCCGCGCGCGGCGAGCGTGCATACGACCAGGGCGTCCATCGTGCTGGAGGCGCCGCCGCCGTCGCTGGCGCTGGCGGTGAAGGAGGTGCCCTCGCTCGGGGCCGAGCTGAGGGCCTTCAGCCAGCAGCGCCTGGTGCAGAACCTCCTGCGCACGGCGCCGCTGTTGAGGGAGATCCCTCTCAGCGATCGGGAGGCGCTGGCGGGGGCCTTCGAGGCGAGGGAGTTCGCCGAGGGGGAGGTGCTCTTCGCGCAGGGGAGCGAGTCGTCGGGGCTCTTCCTCGTGGCCTCCGGGCGCCTCGAGGTGCGGCGCCGCGAGGACGATGGCAGCGAGCTGGTGGTCGGGGGCATCGACCCGGGCGGCTGCGTGGGGGAGATCTCGCTGGTGCTGCGGCGGCCGACCAACGCGACGGTGATGGCGGTCGAGCCGACGGTGGCGCTGGTGCTCGCACCGGAGAACTTCATGGGCATCGTGAGGCAGCACCCGGCGCTGCTCTCGTCGCTCTACGAGCTGGCGGTCTCTCGCGAGGAGGAGCTCATCCAGGTGACCGCGCAGGCCGCGGAGGAGGCCGACGACCTCGTGATGGTGTGAGCGACGGGAGGCTTGACGCCCTCCTCGACCGCTGTATGCCTCCCCCCACCGTGGACATCTCCGAAGCCTCCCGCCTCGCCTCCGAGTTTCTCGACGCTCACATCGTGAAGCTCAACGGCTTCTCTCCCACCGGGGAGATCGAGGATTTCATGCTCGAATTCCAGGACGCCTACGAGGGCGAGGAGGAGACCCTGATCGTGGCCTTCGTCGTGCGTCCGGACGTCGATCCCGATGACCCCACGCCCGAGGTGCTCTCGCTCGCCCGCCAGTGCTGCGACGCCCTCGTGGCCGCGCACCCGGAGGTCAACGACTTCTCCATCGCGTTCGAGTTCCTTCACTGAAGGGGAGTTCAGGGAGCGGGCCAGCCCTCACCGCTCACCGCTCCACGCGCCTCCGCCGGGGCGCCCGCCGGGTGATCATCGCCAGCAGCCGGTCGGCCAGCGCCCGCAACGCCGCCGGCCCGCCCGCCATGTCCGCGTGCGCCTCGCCCTGTACCCAGTGCGCCTCGTCGACGCGCACCCACGCCGAGCGGGTCACCGTGTCGTCCTCCGCCAGCGGAGAGCACACCACCCGCCCCGCCAGCGGCACCTCCTCCCACGAGCGCGCCACCTGCAGCGCCACGCGCCGGTGCGCCACCTCCGCCGCCAGCGGCAGCGAGAGCAGCGCGCGCTCCTCCTCCGCCACGTCGAGGTCGCCCGGCCGCTCGGCCAGCCACACGATGGCGCAGCGCGACCCCGACGGGCCGAACACCCGCAGGAGGTCGCCCTGTAGCGTCAGCGCCAGCGCCTCGGTGAACACCAGGGTCTGCGCCTCGAGCGACGGGTGCTTGTGCCGCTGCGCCGCGGGGCGGTGGAGCACCACCGTGAGGTCGCGGCGCGCGTCGAGCAGCGGCGACTCGTCGCGGGTGTAGAAGAGCAGCTCGTTCTCCGCGAAGCGCACGTCGAAGAGGTCGACGCCGCCGCGCTCGGTGCTCCCCTCGCCCACGTAGGCGACCTCGCTGCGAACCAGGTTCTCGAAGGTTCCTCGGGTGCTGATCGCGTCGAAGCCGCCGGCCGGGTACTGGTCGGCGTCCTCGGCCTCGATGGGCACCTCCCTGGCCTTGTGCCGCAGCGAGAGCGCCACCGAGGGAGACACCGGGCCGACCCTCGCCGTGAGCCCGAGGATGGTCCGCAGCGCCAGCCGAGCGCTCTCGCTCGGAAGCTCCGCGAGGTGGGCGATCTCCCAGAGGTCCTCCGCGCGGAAGAGGCGGCCCGGAGGGAGCGCCCTCACGCAGGCCGCGTGCTGCGCCTCGGCCCACGCGCGCCACTCCTCGCTTACCCTCTCGTGTAAAGCCGCGGGGTCGTCGGCGGCCACCGCGGGGAGCTCGTTGATCCACTGCCGGAGGTGCGCGGGGTTGGCCCGGGCGAGGTCGTCCGCGGCGAGCAGCGGGCCGGAGAGCGCGAGCCCGATGGCGTGGGCGACGGCGGCGTCGCGGCCCGCGGCGGACATCCCCGCGATGGCCACGTGGGCGTCGAGCACCGTCGGGTCGAGCGCCCAGCGGCCGAGCACCTTGTCCTCGTAGGCGAGCCTCCCGGCGCGCTCCTCGTCGGACCAGCGGGCGAGCGAGCCGGTGGAGGCGAAGCGGAAGTCACGGCCGCGCAGCAGCAGGTGGCCGAGGTCATGGACCAGGTGCAGCGGGAGGTGGTCGTCGCCGCGGCCCCAGAGCGCGAGCAGCCAGCGCGCGGTGCTCGGGAGCGCCTCGGCCAGGGGCTCGGCGCAGCCGACGCGGTCGATCCAGGCGAGCAGGGCGGAGGGGAGCTGCGAGCGCTGGAGGTCCATCTCTCGCGGAGGGGGAGGAACGGAGGGAGGGAGGTCAGAAGTTGACGCGGGAGGCGTCGGCTGCGGCCGCGGCGGGGCGGGCCTCGGCGTCGCGGCTGTTGGTCGACCACTGGTAGTACGCGATGGCCCCCTCGCCGAGGGCCTTGAGGGCCACGCCGGTGAGCACCGCGCTCACGAGGGGCCCGGCCCACGGCATGAGCCTCGCGGCCCGCGACGCGGAGCCCAGCGCGAACTCGCCGGCGCCCAGCACCGCCGCGGCCGCGGCCTGCTCGACGGGCGAGGTCTCGGCCTCGAAGGCGTCCTGTACGTCCTTCACGACCTTCATCCCCAGCGCCGCCACCGCCGGGGCGGCGAAGCGAAACGGCAGCAGCCCGAGGCCGACGCCGATCATCGCGGACTGGTTCACCTTCTTGCGGCTGTCTTCACTTCGTCCCACGGGGGTCATCGAACACCACCAGCGCCCGCGCGGTCAACCCGCCAGCGCCGCGCGCCCGATGTTGTCCAGGCACGACTGCATCGCCCGCTGAAACTGCCGCGCCACCAGCGGACCCAGCATTCGCCCGACGAGCCCGCGCTCGTGGATCGCGTACTCCCACGTCACCCGCGACGCGCCTTCGCCGTCGGGCTCGAAGCGCCACTCGCTCACCATGTTGGAGCAGATCGCCCGCTGGAGGAGGTTCATCTTCGCCATGTCGTAGCGGTGAAGGCGCGGCGCCTCGAAGGCCAGCACGCGCTCCTGGATGGAGGTCCCGTCAGAGAGGGCGACGTCGCGGAGGGTTCCGGCGACGGGCGGGTCGTCGCGGCCCACCAGCGTCGCCGAGCGGATGGCCGGGATGAGGGGTTTGTGGCCCATGAAGAAGCGCGCGAGGTTGGCCGTGCGCCCGGCGGCGAGCGCGAAGACGACGTCGACAGGGCGGGCGATGCGGGCCTCGGCGTGGACGGTGATGGTCATCGGGGAGTTGCGCGCGAGTGTAGGCGAAGAGGGCGCGCGGAGGGGGGGGGAGCCGGGTTGCCCGGGTGGGGTCCGATGGGGCAACCTCAGCGGCATGGGCGACGCGGCGAAGGTGATCGACTGGAACGGAACAGACGCCCCGGTCGGCCTCGGGGAACTCCTCCAGGGCCTTCCGCCGGGGCGTTACCGGCTCGCGGTGGTGCCCGAGGAGGGCTCGGCGGTGCTGACCCCGGAGGGGGAAGCGGAGATCGAGGCAGCGCGGCAGAGCCTGCGGGAGGGCCGTGGGCTGTCGCTCGAAGAGGTCGATGCGCGGATGCGCGCCCGAATCGCCGCGGCGTCCGTACGGTGACCCGCGTCGAGTTCACCCCAGCGGCCGGCGATGACCTCGACGACCTGGTGGACTTCATCGCACGTCGCAATCCCACGGCCGCCGGAGAGGTTCGCGCTGCCATCGTCGCGGCGGTCACGGCCCTCGCCGCGCCGACCCCGAGCCTGGAGGGGCGCGCGGTGACGATGCAGACGGGGGCTCCCTGCCGCCGGTGGTTCGTTCACCCGGCCGTGATCTACTACGAACGCGAGTCTGGGGTGTTGCGGATCTTGCGCGTGTACCACCACGCCAGGGAGCCGATCGTCCGCTGATCCGCCCTCAGGGCCGAGCGCGTGCGATGCTGACGGCAATGCGCTTCGACTCGATCACGATCCAGGCGCGGCTCTTCATCGTCGTCGCGGCGCTCGCCGCGTGCAGCGTGCCGGTGGTGCACCTCCCGGCAGCGGATGTTCCAGGCGACGAGGCGCCAGACCTGCCCACGGCGCGTGATGTGATCGCCAACGAGGGCCGCGCCTTCGACAGCGCGCCGCCCGCCGACGTCGATGCGACCGACGTCGATGCGACCGACGTCGATGCGACCGACGTCGATGCGACCGGTGGCTCGGACACGACCAACGACCTCGTAAGGGACGCGAGCGGCGGTGACGACAGAGCGAGGGCTTGCACAGCGGGGCTGACCGCCTGCGCGGGCGACTGTGTCGACACCCGCACCGACCGCATGCACTGTGGTGCCTGCTTCCGTGGCTGCTGGAACGCCGGGACCCGCTGCATCGCGGGAACCTGCGTCTGCCCGGCCGGGTTCACCGACTGTGGCTCCGGCGGCGGCTGCGTCGACCTGCAGACCAACGACTACAGCTGCGGGCGCTGCGGCCTCGGGTGCGGTGACTACGCACGCTGCGTCGCGGGCTCGTGCGCCTGCGTCACCGGGCTGACCCGCTGCGGCGACCGATGCGTCGACATGCTGACCAACCCGATGAACTGTGGCGGCTGCGACCGCCGTTGCAGCCCCGGCGCACAGTGCGTCGGCGGGACCTGCACCTGCCAGGCAGGTCGGACCGACTGCGGCGCTGACGTCGGCTGCGTCGACGTCCAGAGCGACCGCATGAACTGCGGCGCATGCGGACGCTCCTGCGGCGCCGCGCAGGTCTGCGACGGCGGCACCTGTCATGAATGCCCAGCGGACTGGACGTACTGCGGCCCCTACTACGGCTGCGTGGACACCCGCACCGACTTCGCCCACTGCGGCTCCTGCTCCCACTCCTGCACCCAGAGCACGCTCCGCCAGGTCTGCGTGGACGGGGTCTGCGGCTGTGCTCCAGGCCAGACCCTCTGCCACGGAGGCTATTGCGCGGACCTCCAGAACGGCATCGCCTCCTGCGGCGTCTGCGGCCTCGGCTGTGTCAGCAATCGCGTCTGCGTGGCCGGGGTCTGCCAGTGCCCCGCCGGCCTCAGCGCCTGCGGCTCGTGCGTCGACCTGCAGCGCGACGCCCGCCAGTGCGGCGCCTGCGAACACGCCTGCCGCCCAGGCGAGTCGTGCCAGGCCGGGGCCTGCGTCTGCCCCACGGGCCACACCGACTGCGGCTCATCCTGCGCCGATCTCCGATCCGACCCCACACAGTGCGGCGCCTGCGGCCGCTCCTGTCCGCGCGGCGCCGTCTGCACGGGCGGGGCGTGCATCTGCCCCTCAGGCCAGACCGCATGCGGCGCCGCGGGGTGCGTCGACACACGGACCAACACCCGCCACTGCGGGGCGTGCGGCGCGACCTGTGGCGCCGATCAGGCCTGCCGAGGCGGGGTATGCACCGACTGCCCCGCGGACTGGCTGCTGTGCTCCTCGGAGTGCACGGATGTCCGCACGAGCTCATCGAGCTGCGGGTCCTGCTACACCCGATGCATGCCCCGGCAGAGCTGCGTCGCAGGGAGCTGCGTCTGCGACGAAGGCCTCACCGATTGCGGTCGCGTCCGCGGCTGTCTCGACCTCCAGAACGCCCCCTCCGCGTGCGGCTCCTGCGTCCGCTCCTGTGCGACCGGTCAGACCTGTCGCCGGGGCGGCTGCTCCTAGAGCGGGCGGTTACGGCTGTCGCCGGTTGAGCGCCGCGGCGATGGCGATGACCGCCGCCCTCGGCGAGAGCCCGGAGGACCACGCGCTCAGCCGGTTGATCGCGCCGTGCACCACCATCGGTCGACCGGCGTGCATGGCGCGGTAGGCGCTCTCCGCGACCTCCGCGGCGGTCATCGCGCCGGCCTTGAAGAGCCTGGTCTTGTCGTTGCCCGCGATCGCCGCGAACTCCGTGGCGGTGGCGCCGGGGCAGCTCACCGTGGCGGTGACGCCGGTGCCGCGGAGCTCGTACGCGAGGGCCTCGGTGAAGGAGTTCACGAAGGCCTTGCTGGCGTAGTAGCCGGCCATGAAGGGCCCCGGCTGGAAGCCCGCGGTGGAGCCGATGTTGAGCACTCGACCGCGGCCGCGCTTCACCATCGCCGGGAGCAGCGCGCGGGTGAGCACCACCAGGGCGGTGATGTTCACCTCGACCATGCCGCGCTCGCGCTCGGCGTCGAGCTCCCAGAAATTGCCGTTGGTGCCGAAGCCGGCGTTGTTGACCAGAAACTCCACCTCGAGCCCGAGCCGGGAGACCTCGTCGAGGATCGCCCGCGGCGCGGCCGGGTCCATCAGGTCGGCGGAGAGCACGTGGACCTTCACTCCGTGGGCGGAGGAGAGCTCGGCCGCGAGGGCGTCGAGCCGGTCGCGGCGACGCGCGACGAGCAGCAGGTCGTGCTTGTCGGCGGCGAAGAGCCTGGCGAATTCGGATCCGAGCCCGGCGGACGCGCCGGTGATGAGTGCGGTGGCCATGGGCGTCCTTCGTGAGGGAGGTTCCCGGGGGTAACGCACTTCGCCCGGCCGAACCAGCGCCGCCCTGGTGGACTCCCTCGCTTGATGATAACCGGGCGATCCATGAAGACCTGGACCCTCCCTGCGGCGCTGTGGCTCTCCCTGGTCGCGTGCCAGGGCTCGACGCAGCGACAGGGCGTGAGCGCGCCTCCGACCGCCTCCACGAGCGCCGCGAGCGCCGACGCGGGAGCCGAGATCGCCCCGGCGGCCGCTGCCTGCGAGTCGGCGACCGCCTGCGACGCCTGCCTCTCGCTCTCGGGCTGCAACTGGACGGGCGACCTCTGCCGCAGCGCGTGCCTCATGGACACGAGCTGCTTCGGCCCCGGCAACGCCTCGGCCCCGCGCTGTCCCGCCGCGGGCGCTGCGGCGGAGACCGACGCGGGCCCCGCCCCCGCCGCGAACCCGCTCATCGGCCTTCGCACGCTCGCGTTTCGCGAGGGGGCGCACCCGCCCGTCGGCGTGAACGGAGCGCACGGAGCGACCGTGTGGGCCGTCACGCTGGCCGCCAGCGCGGGCCCCTCCCCGGAGCTCAACGCGCTCTTTCAGCAGACCCAGGCGGCCCACCTGGCCGCGAGCGTGGGAGGTCTGAGCTGCACGCCCGCGGTCGGAGGCAGCTATCCCAGCACGATTCCTACGGGAGACGACGCGCAGGTCCTCACGGTGACGTTTCGCTCGGAGCGGGACGCACGACAGTTCGCCGCCGCGCTCACCGAGGCGCCCCTGCGCATCGGCCGGGTGCGCGTCATGTGCGCCGACTGATCGACGGGAGAGACGCCCGCCGACGCCGCGAGAGCCCGGCGAGCGCCAGCAGCGAGAGCCAGCCCGCGCCGCTGCCCCCTCCTCCCCCTCCCGCGCGGCACCCGCAGCCCTCCTTCGTCGGCGCGCCCCCGGCGTCCATGGCCATGGCCGCGTCCGGCGTCCCCACGTCGGCGACCGCAGCGTCGAGGGCTCCGGCGTCGTCGGGCTCGATGACCACCGTCCCGCTGCCGGCGTCCAGGCCCGGAGGAGGGCGCGGCGTGGAGACGGGGGGCGCCGAGAGCGTCGGCCGCGGCGTCGGGAGCGGAGGGCACTGCGCCAGGCGGTCGGGCGAGCAGCGGGTGCGAAACGCGATGGTCTGCTCCGCCCCGGTGAGCGAGCCCTCCAGCGTGCGCAGCGAGGCCGACAGCGACACCCGGTAGGGCGTGTCGTACGCGAGGTCGGCCATCGGGCGGATCATCAGCGTGTTGCCGTGGTCGCCGTAGCGAGAGACCCGCGCCGGGACGGGCACATCGTCGGGCCCGAGGATGCGCACCGTGCCGTCGTTGACCGTGGCGTCGTCGAGGCCCCAGGGGGTGGTCACCACCACGCGCGACTCGATGTCGTCATGGTCGACGGGGAAGTTCACCTGCCCCGGCGAGGGCCAGCTGTAGATCGGCGGCGCCCCAGGCGGCGCGTCGCCCTGGAGCCGTCGCCAGAGGAAGCGCCAGTACGCCGCGGTGGTCGAGACGAGGCGGGGATAGCTGCCGGGGGTGTCGGCGTCCATGTAGTGCGAGGCCGCCCACGGGTAGTCGCGCCAGCGAGCGGTGTAGAGCGTGTGGCCGAAGCGCACGAGGAAGCGCGTCCCCGCGGCGGTGAGGTTGCCCGCCTCGGTGAGCACCGCGGGGGTCACCGCGGGGCCGCCCACCGCCGCGTGGATGGCGGGCATCTCGTCGACCCAGAAGAGCCCGTCGGCCTCGCTGGTGACCCCGTGCTCCACCACGAGCCAGGTGTCCGAGCCGATGTCGAGGCTGTCGGCGTCGGTGCGGTCGTACTGGCGAGCGCGGGAGACGAAGTACTGGTCGAAGGTCTGGTCGGTCATCGAGTGCGCGGCGCAGCCCATGAGGAAGGCGACGTGGCGGCGCGCGTCGGCGCTGCGGTACCCTTCGGCGCCCCAGCGGGCGCGGATCCACTGGAGGTAGGGCCCGACCCAGCTCTCCCAGTGGGCCCACTCGCCGTAGGGGTGCCGCACCGAGTAGCCCGAGTCGGGGTAGATCGCGCCGTTCTGGATCACCCCGCGCAGCGCCGGGTCGGAGACGATGTCCCGCAGCGCGCCAGGCTCGATCTGGGTGATCGACTGCTCGGCCACCCAGACGTGCGTGACCATGCTGTTGGCCCCGGCGGGGCGCGCCGCGGAGAGCGACGCGAGGGAGACGACGACGGCGGCGACCGCGAGCTGGGAGCGCTTCATCGGCGCCGATGCTCGCACGCAACCGCCGCGGTCGTCTCCGCGCCAGGAGCGCTGCCCCCCTCTCAACCCCGATACGCGCTCAGCTCCGCCGCCGTGTCATTGAAGTGGCGGTAGCGGGTGACGAGGCCCTTCGCGTCGAAGGACCAGAGGTGGAGGGCGTCGTTCTTGATCGTCTTGCCGGTCTTGCGGATCGTGCTCTCGATGCTGAGCTCGACGCAGACGTGGTTGCCCTGCTCGATGAAGGTGCGCGGCTCGAAGAGCGAGAACTCGAGCGAGTCGGCGACGGCCTTGAAGAAGCCGGGGATGTTCTTGCGACCGCTGTAGTTGCCGTTCCAGGGGCACTCGCTGGAGGCGACGCGGTCGTTGCGCCAGTCGACGTTCTCGGCGCACTGCGCGACGATGGAGGCCACGTCGCCGCGCTGGAAGCAGCCGTAGAGCCGCTGGACGGTCTGCGTGTGGTTGACCCCGAGGCCCGGAGCCAGGCCGAGCTGCTGCTGGATCGCCGCCACGTCGATGCTGCCCCAGTGCTCGACGCACCTGTCTCCCTGGAAGCGCGTCCAGTCGTTCATCTCGAGGTTCACCCGCTTGTTGGTCGGGGCGATGCCCATGAGCGGCCCCTTCTGCGTGCCGGTGAAGGTCGTGCGGCAGGACAGGCGGTCTCCGTCGACCATGGTGTCCTGGATGGTCCACCGGCCATCGGGGAAGGCCTCGCGCCACATCTTCGTGAACGCCTTCATCCCCTCGATGCCGCCGGGCATCCCGGGCGGCATCCCGTGATCGACGATGTCGGGCGAGATGTGCCGGCTCAGCACGTCGAGCTCGCCGGTGTTGAGCGCCTCCGTGATCTCGCTGTTGATGCGCTTGTAGATCTCTGACTTGTTGATCTCGGGCGTGTTGATCGCAGGCATGGCTTCCCCTCCAGGTCGTGGCCCCATCGAGGCCACGCGACTCCAACGGTGTCCCGCGACATGGCTAGGTCCACCCTCCGAGGCGTCAAGCCCTGTAGCTACCGCTCCCCCCGCGAGCCCCCTCGTCGCTGAGCCGCAGACGCTGTATCCCAACGCCGTGCATCCCCTGATCTTCACCCCCGGGGGCGCCCTGTGGAGCAGCGAGCTCACCGCGGTCGCCCTCGTCGTCGCGCTGCTGCTCGCCCTCGCGCTGCTGCACCCCGCGCGGGAGCGGGCGCTCCGCTCCCCGCTGATCCTGCTCCTGGCGCACGTCGCGCTGCTGGCCTTCCTCCAGTTCGACGTGCTCACCCCCGAGCCGCAGCGCGCCGTGGGCTTCGCCTCGCTCCTGGCGCTGCTCGCGAGCGGCGGTCGCGCGCTCGTGCTGCTCGTCTTCGACGTGATGCTCACCCGGCGGGCGGAGGGAGGCGTCCCTCGCATCGTGCGCGACACCGCACAGGGGGGCGTGTACGTCGCGCTCTTCTTCCTCGCGCTGCAGGCCTCCGGGGTCGAGCCCGGGAGCCTGCTCACGACCTCTGCGCTGCTCACGGCGGCGCTGGGTCTCTCGCTCCAGGACACCCTCGGCAACCTCTTCGCGGGGCTCGCCATCCAGATGCAGCGGCCCTTCGCGCCCGGCGACTGGATCCAGTTCGATGAGAGGTCGACGCACGTCGGGCGGGTGCTGGAGATCAACTGGCGCGCGACCCGCGTGGTGACCCTCGACGAGGTCGAGGTGACGGTGCCCAACGCGATGATCGCGAAGGCGCCCATCATGAACTACACGCGACCGTCGAGCGTCTCGCGCCGCTCGCTGTACGTCTTCGCCCCGGCGGACGTGGCGCCGCACGAGGTGCACGCCGCGATCGTGGCGGCGCTGGAGGGATCGCTCGGCGTGCTCGAGCTTCCGGCGCCGTCGGTGGTGACCAACCGCTTCGTGCCCGAGAGCGGGATGGAGTACTGGGTGCGCTTCTTCACCGACCGCTTCGACCTGCGAGACCGGGTGGACGGCGAGGCGCGCGACCGCATCTGGTACGCCTTCCGCCGGCTCGGGATCTCCCTGCCCGCCACGCAGCGCAGGGTGCTGGTCGAGCAGCTCACGGACGAGATGCGCGAGCGCGAGAAGGCCGCGTGGATCGAGCGGCGGCTGCGCACCATCAGCCGGGTGTCGCTCTTCGCGGAGCTCACCGAGGCGGAGAAGCGCGCGCTGGCCGAGGACTGCCGACTGCGGCTCTACGCCGCCGGCGAGGTGGTGATGCGCCGCGGCGACACGGGCAACGAGCTCTTCGTCCTCGACCGCGGCGAGGTGATCCTCAGCGCCCAGGGGGAGGGGCGGACCATCGAGCTGGCGCGCCTCTCGGCCGGCGACTTCTTCGGCGAGCGGGGGGCGATGACCGGCGAGCCCCGGATGGCCACGGTGACCGCGGCGACGGACCTCGAGCTCCTGGTGGTGTCTCACGCGGCGCTGCAGCGGATGCTCTCGGAGAAGCCCGCCATCGCCGACACGCTGAGCCGGGCGCTCGCCGATCGCATCATCGACGTCGAGCGGAAGCTCGCCGCGGACGAGAGCGCGCCCTCGGCGGTGGAGAGCCAGACCGAGCTGCTCCTGCGAATCCGTCGCTTCTTCAGCCTGTGAGGGGAGAGGGGCGCCCCGGCGCTCGTCGACGACGCCCGAATCGCCTGCCCCGCCGCCGCCGTGTTGATCCAAACCCCGGAGACCCACCGATGTCCGACCCCACCGACGACCTCCCCTCCCTGCGCGCCTGGGCTTCGACGCACCCCGACCCCGCCGCGGTGCGCGCCATGGCCGCCCGCCTCGACGTGAGAGACCCGGGGCCCGTCACCCGCGAGCAGCTCGTCCTCGTCGCCGCGGAGCTTCACCCCGACGCGCTCGTCGACCTTCTCCCGTCGATGGTCGCGCCCGATCCCATGGAGCAGCCCCTCTACGCCCTCGCGGGAGAGGCGCTCGGCGCCGCCTGCGCCCGCCGCAAGCTCGCCTCCCCGGAGGGCCTCTACGCCGGGGCCCTGCAGCTCGCCACCGTCGAGGCCCAGGGCGCCTACCTCCGCGACGCGCTCCCGGCCATCCACGCCTACGAGCTGCGCGACCTCGGCCGGTGGCTCTCCCCGCACGCCTCCTCCCTCCCCGACTGGATCAGGCAGGCCTATGCCGCCGCCCTCGTCGCCTGCGTCCCCCGGCTCAAGAAGCACGAGCGCGACAGCCTGTTTCCCTTCGCCGCGCTGCTCGACGCCGCCGGGGTCGAGGGCCTGCTGCGCGCCTCGGCGAAGCGCGCGGGTCAATTCGAGCTCGCGCTCGCCCGCGTGGTCGCCCAGGGCCATCCGCAGTGCGCCGACGGGGTCGCCGCGCTGCTCTCCGACAAGAAGCTCGGTCGGGTCGCGGCCGCGGCGCTCGCGTCCATGGGCGAGGAGGGAGCCCGCGCCGCCCAGACCCTCCTCGACGCCGCGGGATCGAAGCCCGCCGCCGCCGCCGAGCTCGCCCGCACCATCGTCTCGCTGCCCCGGGCGCCGCAGCCCCTCTGGGCCGGCGGGCAGTGGTCGCTCCGCTGCTTCAGCCGCGACCCTCGCATCGACCTCCGCGCCCCTTCGGGCGCCGCGCCGACGAGGGTCCATGAGCCCACCCCCCTCGCGGCCATCGAGCGCGCCCTCGCCGAGAGCCCCGGGCGCGACCTGCTCCCGCCCGAAGGGTGGGCCGACCTGATCCAGCTCCTCGCCCTCGACCCCTCCCTCACGCATCTTCCTCGCGCCTACGAGCGCGCCCTCGCCGCCGGCCGCCTCGGGCTGGGCGCCGACCCCGACGCCCTCACCGCCGCGCTCGACGCCATGCGCTGGACCGTCGTCATCACGAAGCGCCACCCCGCCCACGGTTGGGGCCTCGGGTGGGCGCTGCTCTGGGCGGGCGCCGATCGCTCGGTGTTCGTCCACGCCATCGCCCGCTTCGAGCTGTGCCGCGTGGCCAACGTGCTCGGGGCCCGCGAGTACCAGTTCGGCAACGCCCTCAAGGAGCTTCGCCCCCCGTGGGCGCCCTCCGTCGAGACCCTCCTCCGCCACTACGGCGCGAACCGCGACGAGACCGCGTGGCGCGGCCCCCCCGCCGTGCTCGCCTCGCTCGGCGCCCCATCGGCCGAGGTCGAGCTCCCCAAGCCCTCGAGCAGCCTGTGGGTCCTCGGCTGCGTGCGCGGCGCCTCCCGCTTCACGGTGCGCCTTCGCAAGCACGTCACGCTCACCGTCGACGTCTCCGCCGAGCGATGGACCGTCTCGACCCCAGAGCCCTTCCACGGCGCGACGCCCCCGCTCGACGCCTCCCGCGGCGTGCGCTTCGCCGTCGAGATGGCGCGCTCGGCGATGTACGTGGGCGTCGACGGGGCGCTGATCCGCGGCGCCTTCACCGAGCTGGATGGAGACGAGGGCCCGCTACGGGTGACCGCCGAGGGCGACGGCGCGCTGGTGACGGAGCTCGAGCTGAGGGAGAAGTTCTCCGCGATGGCCTCCGACGCGGCGGGCGCCCTCTTCGTCGCCCTCGACTCGGCGCAGGGGTACACCGAGGTCGCCGGGCAGCGCTCCCTCGCCGCGGCGCACTGCCTCGCGGCCGCGGCGCTGCTGCTCGACGAGCCCCGCGCCTCGCTGGCCAGGGCCGCGCTCCTCTCGATGGAGGGCGAGGCCTTCGAGGCGTGGAAGCAGCGGGTGCGCGACGGGGCGCTCGCGCCGGCCGCCGCCCCAGGGCCCGAGGCGAAGAAGGCGCGCAAGGGGACGAAGGCGAAGGCCGCCGACGAGGCGCCCGCGGTGGTGACCGACGTGGTCGCGCCCACGGCCTTCGCGCTGCGCAGCTTCGAGGACGTGGTGCGGGTGCTCCACGACCTCAAGCTCGGCGTGAAGGCCCGTAGCAAGAAGCCCGCGGTGCTGCGCCGGGGACAGACCGATCAGGGCGACTACGAGTACGCGTCCTTCGCCCCGTCGCCCGCGAGCGAGGACTGGAGCGCCCGCGCGGCGGTCCCCTACCCCGCGGTGTACCTCTCGGACGAGGCGCCTGCGCTCGACGACATCGAGGCCTTCGTCGACGAGCTCTCCCGTCTGCCGGGCCTCTGCAGCAAGGGCCGCGGGACCTCCGCCGACGTGCGCTACTGCCTCGACGGCGACCGCTTCCTGGTGGCGTCGCTGCAGGTCATCCCCGCGAGCGACGACGACTACGGCCCGATGTGGTCCGACGTGCTGGCCGCCGCGTGGCGGGTCGACGAGGGCTGGTGCTGGGCGCTGCTGGAGGGCGACGAGGAGCCGCTGCGCAAGCTCATCGGCGTGCAGGCGCTGCCCCCTCAGGTCGAGTGGACGCGCGCCCGCCGGGTCACCGTGGGCAACTGGTAGCGCCGGGGCTGACGCTCTCTCTACGACCGCCTCGCCTCGAAGGCCGCCGTCACCGCCGCGAGGCCGTCGCCGTCGAGCACGTGCGCCGACGCGAGGGCCCGCTCGGGGTACGCCCCCTGCTCCACGCAGCGCAGCAGCGCCGAGACGCGGCGCTCGGGGCTCAGGGCCATCAGCGCCCGCTCCCTCACCCTCGCGTACGAGGGGTCCCAGTACTTGAGCCGCTCGATGCCCTCCTCGTCGAAGGCCACGAAGCGGTCCCACGAGGGGTCGACGAGCTCGCCCCGGTCGCCCGCGGCGCCGAGGGCGGCGAGCACCTGCTGGTGCCGGGTGCGCCGACGCTCTCGGGGCGTGAGCTCCCAGACGCGGGCGAGGTGCGGCAGCGCGGCGGCCCCGAAGCGGCCGACCACCTCGGGCTCGAGGAAGCCGTTGGGGGCGTCCTTGTCGAAGAAGCGCCCGAGCAGCGCGTCGTCGGGCCAGGCGAGCAGCGCGCCGAGGCCCCTGGCATAGGTGTACTCCTCGCCGAGCGAGCGCTCGGCCATGGCGAGCACCTCCTCCCGAGGCAGCGCACGGAGGCCGCGGACATAGGGCCGGATGCTCTCGTGATAGACCCCGGAGAGGAACTCGAAGCGCAGCAGCGGGGCGAGCGACGCGGGCACGGCGCGCCCCTGCTCGGCGAAGCGGGCCGCGGCGACCACAGCGAACATCTCGGAGACCGCGTGGGCGTGGCGGTCGCCGTCGCGAAGGGACTCGGCGGCGGAGAGCAGCGCCTCCGGGGCGTCGGAGCGCTCCTGCTCCAGGATGCGCAGCTCCTGGGCGAGCTCGACGTTGCTGCCGAAGGAGCCTCGCCGCGCGAGCAGCGTGGCGAGCTCGATGACGGTGCAGGCGCCGAGGGCGTCGCGCACGTTGGAGAGCGAGGGGCGATCGACCTTCAGCGCGGCGGTGACCATCGCGGCGCTCCACTCCTGCTCGGTTCCGAAGAGCAGGGCGACGGCGCGCACCGCCGCGGGGTCGGAGAGCCGTGGGCGGGTGACGGCGCCGTCCTCGACGCGAGCGAGCTCCCAGTTGGTGGCGAGGCCGCTCGTCGCCTGGGCGTGGGCGAACTCCACCAGCAGCGAGTGGGCCCTCGCCGGGGGCAGCGCGACCCCGGAGCGGCCGCGCACGAAGTCGAGCGAGCGCTGCGCGGGCTCGACCAGCTCGGAGCCTCGCGCCTCGAAGAGCCCCGGTTCTCGCCCGTAGGCAGCGAAGAGGAGTTCGTCGAGCGAGCGGGTGAAGCCCGCGACGAACCACGCCATCGGCTCGTGCTTGAAGAGCCTGGTGAAGGCCTTGCCCGTGGGCAGCCGGGAGAGCAGCGAGAGCACGGCCGCCGGGTCGACGTGGGCGTGGTCCTCGGCCAGGAGGTCCCAGAGCCCCGGCATCGTCTCGGCGGGCACGAGCCCCTGCGCCACCAGAAACCACGCGAGCCCGTACCGCCCCGCGAAGTCCCCGGTGGTCTTGTAGATCGCCTCGCCGACCTTGTACGCGTCCCCCGCGGCGGCCTTCCCCACCCGAAGGATCACCGCGTCCTGCTTCTCATCGCTCAGCCCCGGGTACGTCGGCCTCGCGCTCACGGCCCCGATGTCCTTCGCGGCGTCCTTCGCGGTCTCTGCGTCGACCCTCGCGTAGCCCTGTCGCTCGCGCTGCGCCGCCATCCGCCGGCGGATGCCCTCGGCCGTCGCCTCGGTGTCGCAGTGGTGCTCGCGCGTCACCAGCGCCGCGCCCTCGCGGCCCGCGCGCTCGGTGATCAGCGCGCCCTCCCGAGCGAGCTCGCAGACATCCTTCGCCCCGTCGACCACGCGCTCCCAGCGTTCCATCGCCGGGCACGATGGCGGCGATGCTTCCGCGCGGCAAGCATCTGCGCAGGCCAGCGACCTCGTCGGAGCGCCCTCGGCCCCCCTTCGATGAGGTAGAGACTCTCCTCCCATGAGCACCGAGATCGACGCCGACGCCTCCGCGGTACTGACCACCTGGTTCGGGAGCGACACGCTCGACGGGCCGATCGCCCCCGAGCTCCGGCGTCGCTGGTTCGCCGTCGACCCTGCCTTCGACCGCGAGCTCGGTGAGCGCTTCGGCGCCCTCGTAGAGTCCGCCGCGGCGGGCCGGCTCCTCTCGTGGGAGGAAAGCGCCCGCGGCGCGCTCGCGCTGGTGTTGCTGCTCGATCAGTTCACCCGCAACGTCTACCGGGGCAGCGCGCAGGCCTTCGCCGCCGACCCGATCGCTCGCGGCGTCGCCGAGCGCGCCATCGCCCGCGGGTTCGACCGCGCGGTGTCGTTCTCACCGCGGAGCTTCTTCTACCTGCCCTTCGAGCACGCCGAGGAGCTCGCGCTGCAAGACCGCTCGGTGGCCCTCTTCCAGGCGCTCGCCGCGGAGGCCCCTGCCACGATGACGGAGAGCGCGAAGGAGCTGCTGAGCTACGCCGAGAAGCACCGCGCGGTCATCGCGCGCTTCGGCCGCTTCCCGCACCGCAACGAGGTCGTCGGGCGGGAGAGCAGCGCGGAGGAGAGGGAGTTCTTGAAGACGGGGAGAGGCTTCTAGGCCTGGTTGAACCCGAGCCGCGAGCGCTGCGCGTTGGGCTTGTTTCGGCACTCGCGCTCCAGGGCCACGAGCAGCGCGCGCGCGTCGACGGTGGTCTCCAGCAGCAGCGCCTGCCGCCGCACCGTGGCGAAGTCGCCCGGGGTGAGCGTGCTGAGCTGGTCGAGCGCGGCGCGCGTGGAGGCCACGGCGTCTGTCGGCAGCACCTGGCCGAGCGCCGAGAGGGTGCGCTCGAAGAGGGCCATGCGCTGCTCGGGGCGCAGCGGGTCGAACTTGATCTTGAGCGTGAAGCGCCGGAGCGAGGCCTCGTCGAGGTGCTCGAAGAGGTTGGTCGAGCAGACGAAGAGCCCCTCGAAGGACTCCATCTGCACCAGCAGCTCGTTGACCTGGGTGACCTCCCAGTTCTGGCTCGCTCCCCGGCGGTTCTGGAAGAAGCTGTCGGCCTCGTCGAGCAGCAGCACCGCGCCCTCGTCCCTCGCCTGCCGGAACATCGCCGCCAGGTTGGCCTCGGTCTGCCCCACGAAGGGCCCCAGGATGTCCGACGCGCGCTTCACCAGCAGCGGCCGCTGCACCCGCTCGGCGAGGTGGTGCGCGAAGGCCGTCTTGCCCGTCCCCGGCGGACCATAGAGGCAGATCGACCCGTGCAGCGGCCCCTGCTCCCGGGCGCGGCGCTCCAGCGTCTCCACCAGCTTGCCCAGGTCGTCCGAGGCGTTGAGGAAGCGCAGGTCGTAGACCTCCGGCGTGACGGGCGCCGCGGGGCGCTCCGGGGACTGCACCGCGAGGCTGTTCTGCAGCACTCGCGTCAGCGTCGCCTCGACCTCCTCGGCCTTCTCCATCCCGGCGAGCCTCGCCACGCGCACCGCGCGCTCGATGTGCGCGGGCGTGAGCCGCTCGTCGTGGGCCATGCGCTGCGTCCACGCGGGGCGCGCGGGCAGCGGGCCTAGCTGCTTCTCCAGGATGCGCCGGCGCACCGCGAGCGGCGGAGTGCGCAGCTCGAAGATGAAGTCGAAGCGGCGGAGGAAGGCCGAGTCGATCTGCCCGATCTCGTTGGACAGCCACATCGTCGGGACGGCGTTGCCCTCCAGCAGCCGGTTGGTCCACCCCTTGTCTTCGCCGGAGCGCTTCTGCCGCCCGAAGAAGGGGTACCAGCGGTCGGGAAACACGTCCTCGATCTCGTCGAAGAGCACCACGGTCTGCGCCCTCCGGCCGAGCATCCGCTGGCAGAGCTGGTAGGCCGCGAAGCGCCCGGTGCCGGAGATGGCCGAGCCGTCGTCGGACTCCACGTTGACCTCGTAGAGCTGCCCCTTGAGGTGCGCCGCGATGGCCCTCGCGAGCTCCGTCTTCCCAGTGCCAGGCAGCCCGTGCAGCAGCACGTTCACCCCCGGAACCTGCTTCTCGATCGCCCCCTGGAGGAACTTCACCAGGATGCCGACGTCCTGCGAGGCGTGGGGGAAGTCTTCGAGCGTGAGCTTCGCCGCGGGCGACTGCCGGAAGAAGTTCGTAAGAATGCCCTCCGGCGTCTCGTACTCCGTCAGCAGGATGTTCTCGAGGCCGTCCATCACCTCGAAGGGATCGTCCCAGGTGCGGCGCACGTCCGTCGCCACGCGCACCAGGCCCGTCGAGGCCAGCGGCGCCGAGCGCTTCAGGGCGTCGCGCACCTCCGTCTCGGGCAGCCCCAGCACCTGCCCGAGCAGCTCGTGGAGCTTGCGGAGCGACAGCCCCTCAAGCCGCTCGAAGCAGGCCTGGAGGGACTTCTGGATGTCGAGCACGATGGCGAAGGCCAGCACCTCCTGCTCGGCGCGGGTGAGCGACAGCAGCCGGCCCATGGTCTCGACGTTGCGGAAGAGCACCCCCTCGCGGGTGATCTCGCTCTTCTCCAGGGCGTCGAGCCGATCGCGGATCTCCCGCTTGGCGCGCGTGGGCGTGACGCCGTCGTCGCGGAGGTGGGCGAGGCCGATGACGTCGAGCGGCGAGCGGTCGTCGCCGTCGTCGTGCAGGAAGTACCGGAACGTGTCGGTGTAGACGATGGCCCTCGCCGTCCAGAGCACGACGAGGTCATTGGACTCCTTCGGGGTGCGTCGGGCGCGGGCGGTACGGGTGATCGTCGGGGTCTTGGTGCGTGCCATCGGTCTCTTCTATGTAGGTCCCCGGTTCCATGCGCGACCCGCGGCGTCGGCGCAACGCGAAGCAGGACCAACGGACAGGGTATGTCAAGGCTGCGGATCGGGAGGGGAGGCCGCGGCGGGGCCGTGTTCGGCCGGGTGGCCGGGCTCGCTGGGGTCGTCGCGCTCGTCGTCGGGGTCGGGCGTCTCGTGGCGCACCGCGGGCGCGTCGGCGATGACGTCGTCGAGCTCGGGGTCGGCGCCGGGCGGGGGCATGGCGGCGATGGTGTCGTCGCGCCCGGCCGCGGCGGCGGTGCGGGCGGGCGGGTCGCTGGGGGGATGCCCCTCGCGGCCGTAGCGGGGCCTCTCGCCGGGGCGCGACCAGTCGACCCAGTAGGCCGACGAGGAGCGCACGTCCATGTGGACGAACACCGAGCGGGGGTAGAAGCCGCAGCCGGTGTTGGGGAGGGTGCGGCAGTAGTCGCGCAGGACGTGGTTGGGGACGCCTCGCACCCGGAAGTCTACGGCGTGGCCGATGTTGTGGTTGGAGTGCGCCGTGTGCTGGCCGCGGCGCGCCGGGCGGAAGCCCGAGATCACCTCGAGGACGCGTCCGCCGAAGTGGTCGCTCACCTGCGCGAGCTGCCGCACGAGGCGGGGGTTGATGGCGTGCGAGCGGTTGTCCGTCGAGCGCAGCAGGCTGCGTATGACGCCGAGCACGCCTCGCCCCGGGCGGCGGAGGTTGGCGGTGACGTGCTGGCTCGTGGCGAGGCGCACCAGGTTGACCAGCCCCGGACGGCGGGGGGCGCCCCAGCGACCGCGCGCGGGGCGGCCGGGGGACGGGGTGACCGGGCGGCGCAGGATCGGGACGCGGGCGAGGGGTACCCTCCCCGAGGAGAGCACGGCGCTGCGCATGACGGTCGCGCGCTCCGGGCGCGCAGCCACGGGGGCGGGGGCAGCAGCGGGGGCGAGGGCGTGGCCCGGGAGGCGGAGGCGCTGGTTGCGGCGCAGGGCGTAGGGCTCGCGGAGGTGGTTGCGCTCGGCGAGGTCGGCCACGGAGACGTGGTGAAGCGCGGCGATGACGGAGAGCGACTCGCCGCGCTGGACGACATGGGTCGAAGGGTCGGCCGGGGACACCTGGGCGGAGGCTTCACGCGAGGCCGCCGTGAGGGGCAGGAGCCCCGCGAGGACGGCCAGCAGCCACGCGGCGTTGAGGTCTCGCACGGGCGCAGGCCGTAGCGTGGAACCTCACGCCCGGTCAAGCCGTGGCGCTCCGGGTCTTAGGGGGTGCGGGGGGAGGAAAGCTCAGCCGGCGGAGCCGTACATCGACTCGGCGATCTTGTAGGCGCTGGTCTCGAGGGCGGACAGGTAGCTCCGCAGGCTCTGGGTGTCGACGCCGGTGTCGAGGGCCGCGCGGAGGTTGACGAGGTCCTGCTCCAGGATCTGCCGCAGCTCCTCGGTGAGCACCTCGCCGTACTCGCGCACGGCGTTCTCCGAGGTGACCAGCAGCGCCTCGGCGTTGCTGCGCAGCTCGGCGTACTCGCGGCGCAGGAGGTCTTCCTGCTTGGTGTTGGCGGCCTCCTCGACGAGGCGCTCGACGTCCTGCTGCGAGAGCCCGCTGCCGGCCACGATGCGCACGTCGCGGGTCTTCTTGGTGGCCATGTCCGTGGCGGTCACCGAGAGGATGCCGTTGGCGTCGATGTCGAAGGTCACCTCCACCTTCGGCACGCCGCGGGGCGCCGGGGGGATGCCCGTGAGCTCGAAGTGGTAGAGCGATCGGTTGTCGACGGCCATCTCGCGCTCGCCCTGGAGCACGTGGATGGGCACGAAGCTCTGGTTGTCGAGCGAGGTCGAGAAGGTCTCGCCGCGGCGCGTGGGGATGGTGGTGTTGCGGGGGATGAGCGGGGTCATCACGCCGCCGGCGGTCTCGACGCCGAGCGAGAGCGGGGTCACGTCGAGCAGCAGCACGCTCTCGAGCTCGCCGCGGATGGAGGCCGCCTGCACCGCGGCGCCGATGGCGACCACCTCGTCGGGCGAGAGGCCCTTGTGCGGCGCGCGCTGGAAGAACTCCGCCACGCGCTTCTGCACCAGGGGCATGCGGGTCATGCCGCCGACCATCACCACCTGGTGGATGTCCTGCACCCCAAGGCGGGCGTCGTTGAGGGCGCGGGCGCAGGGCTCGAGGGTCTGCTCGACGAGGTCTTCGACGAGGCGCTCCAGCTCCTGGCGCTTGAGGGTGCGAAGCACGTGGGCGGGCCCCGACGGGGTCGACGCGATGAACGGGAGGTTGACCTCCGTCTCCAGCGACGACGACAGCTCGTGCTTGGCCTTCTCCGCGGCCTCGCGCATGCGCTGGAGCGCGAGGCGGTTGCCCCGCAGGTCGATGCCGTGCTCCTTCTGGAAGTCGCTGACGAGCAGCTCGATGATGCGCTCGTCGAAGTCGTCGCCGCCGAGGAAGGTGTCGCCGTTGGTGGCCACCACGCGAAACACCCCGCGGGTGATCTCCAGGATCGAGATATCGAAGGTGCCGCCGCCGAGGTCATAGACGGCGATGCGCTCGTCGGCGTTGCGGTCGAGGCCGTACGCGAGCGCCGCGGCGGTGGGCTCGTTGATGATGCGCTTCACGTCGAGGCCCGCGATGCGCCCCGCGTCCTTGGTGGCCTGGCGCTGGGCGTCGTCGAAGTACGCCGGGACGGTGATCACCGCGTCGGTGACCTCCTCGCGCAGGTACGCCTCGGCGATGGCCTTCATCTGCGCGAGCACCGCGGCGCTGATCTCCGGCGGCGACATCTGCCGGCCCATGACCTCCGCCCAGGCGTCGCCGTTGGGCGACGGGACGATCTTGTACGCCACGCGCGCGGACTGCTTGCGAGCCTCCTCGGAGTCGAACGAGCGCCCCATCACGCGCTTGATCGACACCACGGTGTTCTCGGGGTTCTGCACCGCCTGGCGCTTGGCGACCTGGCCGACCAGACGCTCGCCGTTGCCCGAGAAGCCCACCACCGACGGCGTCGTGCGGGCGCCCTCGGCGTTGGGAATCACCACCGGCGCGCCGCTCTCCACGATGGCGACGCACGAGTTCGTGGTCCCCAGATCGATCCCGACGATCCTGCCCATGGAAGTCTTTGTCCCCTCTTCCCGATCGCTCAGTTTTGCTTCGTGTCGTCGTCGCCGGTCGGCGCCGGCTCTGCCGACGGCCGACCCTTGGACACCGCCACCATGGCCGGGCGCAGCAGCCGCTCGCCGAGCAGGTAGCCCGACACGAGCTCGACCGCCACGATGCCCGCGGCGTGCTCGGCGCTCTCCACCTGCTGGATCGCCTCGTGGATGTTCGGGTCGAAGGGCTGCCCCAGGGACTTCAGCCTCTGGCCCCCGAGGCGCACCACGGCGTCTTCGAAGAGCTTGAGCACCATGCCGATGCCGTCGCCGATGGCCTTGGCGTCGGCGCCGGTCTTGGCGTAGTTCGCCGCGCGCTCGAGGTTGTCGAACACCGGCAGCAGCTCGCGCAGCACGTCCTCGCGCCCGCGGTGCTTCGCGGCCTCCTCGTCACGCCGGCTGCGCTTGCGGTAGTTGTCGAAGTCCGCGAGCGTGCGAAGCAGCTGATCCTTGAGCTTGTCGCGCTCCGTCGTCATCGCGGCGAGCGGATCGGCGGCGGGCGGGGGGTTGCTCGGCGTCGACGCGCCGGCGACCTCGGCCGCGGGAGGGCGGCTCTGGGTGGCGCTGGTGGTGTCGGCGGTCTCCGGCGAGTCCGAGGCGTTGCCCGGGGTGTCGGAGGCGCTGTTCTCGTTGCTGTTCTGGTCGTTCGCCATGGAGAAGAACCTGCTGTGGGCAGAGCGGCACGGAACGCCGCAGGGTTGACCTGTCTATCATAGAGACCGAGCGCAGTGGCAAGCCTTCCGCCTCCCCCTTTGATACCCGGGAGCGCAGCGATACCCGGGAGCGCAGCTCGACGGGCGCCGTCGCCTCATAAGGGGGATCGACGGGTCCGGAGCCGGACGGAGGGGATCTTCAGGGGGGGGGAGAGGGAGAGGGAGGTCGGGGTGCGCGTCAGCGCGCGAGGTTCTGCACGCGGGTGATGAACGCCGCGTCGGCGATGCGGCCCACGAGGCGGGTGCGGGTGCGGGCGAAGACCTCGTTCCACTGGGCGCGCTCGGAGTCGCCCACGGTGGCGACGGTGATGCCGCGGGTGCTCATGGAGCGGATCGCGGAGACCTCGTCGCGCCGGAGGTTCTGGATGAGCAGCTGATGAAACTGCGTGGCCGTCTCTCGCAGGATCGTCTGCTGGTCGGCCGGGAGCGAGTTGATCTGGTTCTTGCCGAAGATGGTCGCGCCGACGACCACGTTGGTGGGCATGTCGAGCATGTGCGTGGCGCGGCTGCTCCACTGCAGCGACACCGCCGCCACCGGCGAGGTGATGAACGAGTCGACGCGGTTGGTCTGCAGCGCCGTGAGCACCTCGGGGAGCTGCAGCGCCACCGGCGACACGTTGAGGGCCTCGTACAGGTGCGGCATCACGAGGTCGTCGCGCCAGACGTAGGGGTGCGTACCGCGCATGTCCGCCGGGACGCGGACGGGGACGCGGGAGAAGATCCGGGCGACGCCCACGTCGGCCCAGCCCATGAACGCGAAGCCCCCGGTGTCGAAGGCGCGGACGATGTCGTCATGGGTGCCCGCGCGCGCCGCGTCGAGCTGCGCGTTGTTGCGGAACATCCCCGGCATCTGGAAGACCAGCGCCGGGCGGTGCACCTGCGCGAGGCCCACGGCGGTGACCGCGCCCCCGTCGAGGCGGCCCGCGCGGATCTTGCGGACGACCTCGGACTCGTCACCCTGCACGCCGCCCGGGTAGATGCGCAGCGAGAGGGCCTTGTTGGTGCGGCGGCGGAGCTCGCGGTTCCATGCCTCGAGGACGCGCATCCACGTCGAGCCCGCGGGGGCCACCGTGGCGAGCGAGAGGGTGCGGGTCGTGGCGGGGGCGGGGGCCGGCTGCGCCTCGACGGCGCGACCCGCGAAGAGTGCCCCGAGAGCACCGAACCCGACCGCCAATAGAGCCAACCGATAGCGCTTCATGGTGTGTCTCACTCCTGCGAAGGATTTGTGGTTCCCGCCGAGACGCTGCGCGGAGGGAGATTGATTCAATGGGCGGTAGATGAGGGACGGGAGGGGGGCTACGGCGTCGCCGCGGGCGCTCCCTCGGCGGGCGGCGTCGCCGGGGCGTCGCCCTGGGCCGGGGGGGTCGCCCCGTCGGCGGCGGTCGGCTCTTCCGGGGGCGAGATGAGGTCGTCGATCTGGGCGAGGTAGCGACGAGCGCGGCGCTTGGCGATCTGGTTGGCGAGGCGCTGCTCGGGCATCACGTCGCCGGCGTCGATGACCTCCTGGAGGAGGCGGGTGAAGAGCGCGCGGTCTTGCACCATCACCGCGTACACCCGGGCCATCATGACCTTGTAGGTGAGGAAGTTGCCGTGGGTGCGGGCGATGGCCGTCTCGAACATCTCGCGGGCCCGCGCCGGATCGCCGCCGAGGGAGGCCGAGGTGCGGGCGTGGTACGAGCCCATCGCGGCGTACGGGGCGTAGTTGTTGAAGGTCGGGTCGAGCTGGAAGACGCGCTCGAAGCAGGCGATGGCGAAGGGCAGGTCGGCCAGGACGTCGGGGTTGTCCTTGTTCAGGCTGATGTGCTGCGCCCAGTTGTAGCCGAGCCAGAACACCATCCCGGCCTGCTCCTGGTCGTCGAACTGCTGGAGGTAGGAGCGCCAGGCGTCGATGCCGCGGCCGTAAGCCCCGCTGGCGCCGCCGTCGCCGTCCTCCTCGAGCGTGAGCGCCTGGAAGCCGACCTCCTTACCGCGGAGGAAGGCCAGGGTGGCGCGGTTGCGGTAGTACTCGATGCGCGCCTCGTCGTCGGCGACCTCGGCCTCCTCCATCCGGTCGACGAGGAACCCGAAGCCGAAGGAGCCCAGCGCGCGCGCCAGGTTGCCGCGGAGCAGCTGGTTCTGCGGGATCACCAGCAGCAGACCCTCCATCTGGGTGATGGCGTAGGGCAGCGCGGCCTCGGCCGTCGCAGGGTCGCTGAAGGCCTGCATCGCGGGCGATGCCTGGTTCATGATGCGCGCCGTAGAATTGGCGGCAATCTTGCCAAGACACCCCGTCTGCCCGAGCGCGAGTGCCGCGACCAGGAACCCCGTATGAAAACGTCGCATGGCGAAAGGGGTTAGACCTGATGCCCCTTCCGTGTCAACGACCTCTGTAGAAGGTTGTGTGAAGTGCCTCGGGGGTGCTGTGCTCCTCCCTGGCGCCTCACGCCGACGAGCCACAACCACTACCGATATGCCACTCCCACCGCGGCTCCCGACCCGACGCGCGCTGCTCGTCAGCTTCGCCCTCTCGCTCGGCCTCGCGCCCGCGGCTCGGGGCACCACGCTCGTCGCGCGCCCGCTCGACGCCATGATCCGCGACGCCGACGCGGTGGCCCTCGTCACCACCCCCGGCGCCCTCGACGCCCGGGCTCGCTGGGTCGACGGCCGCATCGTCACCGACCTCGACGTCTCCGTGCTCGAGACCCTCCGCGGCGACCTGCCCGTCGGGCCCCTCACGCTCCGCCTCCCCGGAGGCACCGTCGGCCGCATCACCCAGCACCTCCCAGGCGCTGCCGCCTTCACCCCCGACGGCACCTGGATCGTCCTGCTCCGCCGCCTTCCCGACGGCGCGTACACCGTCTTCGACCTGTGCCTGGGTCAGCTCCCCATCGCCCTCGACCCGGCCACCCGCGCGCCCGTCGTGCGCCCCGCCTCCACCGCCGGCATCACCCTCCTCCCCGATCCCCGACCCGACCCGACCCTTGCGACCGTGAGCTCCGCGCTCCAGGAGATTCCCGCCGCGGGCATGGGCGTCGAGCGCTTCGCCGCCCTCGTCCGCGCGCTCCCGCGCTGAGACCCCGACGCGCATGCGCCTGCTCCCCATCGCCCTCGCCATCGCTCTGTTCGCGCCTGCGAGCTCCCAGGCCTTCTGCCGCACCACCACCTGCGGCTCGCAGCCCGACCCCACGCGCTGCTCCACCTGCGGCAGCCCCGTGGCGTGGGACCGGGCCTGCATCGCGCTCCGCCTCGACCCCCGGGTGCTCCCGGCGGACCTCACCGCCGCGGCCTTCCATGCGCACGTCGTCGACTCGGCGCGCGCGTGGTCGTCGTTCACCTGCCCGGGGAGCACGCTGCGCGCGGGCTTCACCATGACCGTGCTCGACGACTTCCCCGTGCCGGTGGGCTACTTCGAGGGACTGCCCAACACCAACACCGTCGCCTTCCGCGACCACTGGGGCGACGACGCCTTCCACTCGCCCGACGCCGCGGCCATCACCATCGTCACCTTCACCTCGCCGAGCGCGCGCATCCTCGACGCCGACACCGAGCTCAACCTCCGCACCGAGGCCAACCCCCGCGGCTTCGTCTTCGCCACCGACGGGCGCGCCAACGCCGCCGACCTCCCCACCATCGTCACCCACGAGCTAGGCCACACCCAGGGCCTCGCCCACTCCGCCGAGCGCAGCGCCGTCATGTGGTACTCCGCGGGGCGCGGCGAGCAGCGGCGCGTGCCCACCGACGACGACCGCTCGGGCCTCTGCGCCATCTATCCGCCGCGCGTCACCGAGGCCTGCGTGCCCGACCCGGGTCTGGTCATCTACAGCGGAAGTGGGCTCACCTGCGGGGTCTCCGCCCGCTCGCCCTCCGCGCCCTGGGGCCTGCTGCTCGCGCTCGCCGCCCTCGTCACCCGCCGGGGCCGCGCCAGCTCCGGCCCTCGTCGCGCGACTCCAGCAGGTGGAGGCCCGACACGGTCGTGATCGCCAGCAGCACCCTCGTCGCGTCGCTGTAGAACTCGACGGCCTGCACCAGCCCGCCGTGCTGCTCCGCCGCGGCGTCGAGCAGCACCCGCTCCTCGCCCCAGGCCACATCCCCCGGTCCGCGGCGCCGCAGGCCCAGCACCGTGCCGCTCGCCCTCGCGCTCAGCAGCGTGCCCCGCGCCGTCCTCGCGTAGCGCAGCGGCCACTCGGGGTGCATCCTCCGGCCGCCGCTGGCGGTCGGCGTCACGTACACCGGCAGGTCGACCGGCTGCTGTGTCACCGGCGCCTCAACCGACGAACACCCGTCCGCGCCGCACCACGCCACCGGGCTCGACCTCGGGCGCTCCCGCCCCTGCAGCAGCAGCCCCCCGCCGTCGCAGCGCAGCGTGGCCGCCTCGTCGAAGCGCCGCCCCGCCGGGGCCCGCGCGCTCCACACCTCCGTCACGGCGCCCGCGTCCACCGTCGCGAGCCGCCAGGCGTCGCGCGAAGTCACCGCCAGCCAGAGCGTCGCGCCGGTGCGGCACATCGCCAGCCCCGGTCGGCGGTCTCGGGTGCGCCACGCGTCGGGCACGCCCACCGGCAGCACCGCCGCCCTCGCCCCGGCGGACGCGCGCACCACCCGCACCGCCGCCCCGTCACCGTCGGGCGCCGTGTACGCCGCGAACACCGCCGCGGGGCCATCGCCCACCGCGACGCGCTCGTCCACCGTGGGGCTTACCGGCCCCTGTAAGAGCCGCACCGCAGTCGCGGGCTCGCGGCCCGTCACCGGGAGCCTCGCCAGCACCGGCCCCTGCCCCCGCACGGCCTCGCCCAGCCAGAACACCCCGTCGCGCACCACCCCGTCGAGCTGCACCCCCGAGGGGTCGACGCCCGCCGGCGGGGCCGCGATGCGAGCCACCCCGAGCGCCGCGTCCACCCCGTCGAGGAGCACCGGCGAGAGCCCGTCTCCGCGGCCGTCCTCCGGCAGCACCCGCACCAGCCCCGACGGCCCCAGCGACCACACCCGCGCCTCGTCGCGGGCCCGCACCATCACCGTGGGATGGACCCCCGTCAGCGACACCGCCGAGATCGCCGGCAGGGGCGTCCCCACGAGGAACCTCCGAGGGCTCCCGAGCGGCAGCGGGAAGAGCCCCGGCAGCTCGAGGGTGGTCGGCGTGGGAAGCGGCTCGACCCTCGGCGCGCGGCTGCCCTTGGACTCGAACACCATGGCCCCGCCGGTGGCGAGGTCGATCTCCGCCGCGGTGCGAGCGAGCAGCTCGGCCAGCACGTCGAGGTCGGCCTCTGGATCTCCCGCCCTCACCTGCCACACCAGGCCCACCCTGGACATCGCGCGGGTGAGCTCCCTCGCCCGTCGGGCCACCTGGGTGCGCGCCGCGCCGGGTCTACCCGTGACGTCCACCGCGGCGCCCTCCACCGCAAGCGCGCGAGCCAGAGGGAGGCAGCCGTCGATCCAGGTGGGCGAAGGGTCGAGCGAGGTGTCCATCGCGAGGCGTCGCAGGCGCTTGCGGGTCTCGTCCACGTGGTCGACGCGGCGGGCTCCCTCGGGGCCCACGAGGCAGAGCCCCAGGGCGGCGAAGCGCTCCCGCTCGCTGCGACCGGCGCGGGCGGCGGTGCGGCGTCGCCAGTGCTCGACCCCGTAGGCGAAGACCCCGATCGCCGCGAAGACCAGCAGCGTCGGGTAGGAGTTCGAGCGGCGCATCGCGGGTATAGGCAGACGATCGTAGCGGCGCAGGAGCGGTCCCGCCATGAGGTCGGCGTGGTAGACCCCGCGAGGCGCATGCAGATCACGATAAATGACGCGAATGCGCTGCTGGCCGTGGCGCGCGAGTCGGCGGCGATCCTGATGGAGGGCTACCGCCGCCCTGGCGAGGTGGAGCTCAAGGGGCCCATCGACCTCGTCACCCGCTGGGACCGCGCCAGCGAGGACGCCCTCCGCGCCGCCCTCGCGCAGTCCTATCCGGGCCTCCTGCTGGTCGCCGAGGAGAGCGCCGGGGCGACGGTTCCCGACGGGCTCGCGCTCTGGGCCGACCCCCTCGACGGGACCACCAACTTCGTCCACGGCCACCCCTTCTTCGCGGTGTCCATCGGGCTCGCCGAGGGCTCCACGCTGCTCGCCGCCGCGGTGGTCGCGCCCGCCCTCGGGCTCGAGTGGCACGGCGCGCGGGGGCACGGGGCGTTTCGCAACGGATTACCCTGCCGTGTAAGCGAGACCGCCTCGCTCGGCCGCTCGCTGCTGGCGACGGGCTTCCCCTACGACAACGCCAGCAACCCGCTGAACAACTTCGCGGAGTTCGCCGCGCTCACGAAGCGCTCCCGCGGGGTGCGCCGCTGCGGGGCCGCCGCGCTCGACCTCTGCCTCACCGCCGACGGCACCTTCGACGGCTACTGGGAGCGCTTCCTCAAGCCGTGGGACCTCGCCGCGGGCGCCCTCCTGGTGAGCGAGGCCGGCGGGCGCACGACGGACCTCGACGGGGGCGAGTGCGACTTCCGCGACGGGTGGATCGTCGCGAGCAACGGGCATGTGCACGACGAGCTGGTGGCGGCGCTGGGTGAGGTCAGAAGAGACAGCGGACCCCAGGGGGCGTGAGCGAGCACCTCGTCAGCGCGGCGCAGCGATGTGAAGGCCCCTCGGCTCACCCCACGTCGGGCTCGCGCAGCCAGCGGTCGAGCGCCGGGCCGTCGAGGTCGAGCACGACGTCCCCCAGGCGATCGCCCCCCATCGACGTCAACCGCAGCAGCAGCACCGCGCGCTCGACCTCGCTGAGCTCGCGACCGAGCTTGCGCTGGCACTGCCGCAGCAGCACCGCGAGGCCCTCGCGCATCCCCTCGCGCATCCCCTCGCGCATCCCCTCGCGCATCCCCTCGCGCATCCCCTCGCGCATCCCCTCGCGCATCCCCTCGCGCCTCCCCTCGGCGCGGAACTCCGCCTTCTCCTGCTGCCAGAGCTCGAGCGCTTCCTGGTATCTCATGGCTTCCTCCTCGGGATCATACGCTCCGAGCCCCATGCGGGGCATCTCCCGGCGCAGCAGCGCGAGCAGCGGGGCCAGCACGGCCCGCTCCCACGCGTCCTCGGGCAGCCGGTGGAGCTCGTCATGGGCCGCGCGCAGCGTCTCGCCTGCGCCCATCAGCCGTAGCATCAGCGTCTCGCGCGTGCGCGGCAGCTGAGCCACCACGATGAGGTGCGGCGCCAACGCGCTCCCGGTGGCGAAGCACCCCTGCGGCCAGTCCTCCATCGGCCTCATCGCCCAGGCCTCTCGCGCGCCCACCGGATCGCCCGCGCTCACGATCCACAGGCGCGTGCGAGGCGACGAGACGCGGCGCCGCTCGGCGGGCTCCGAGCGCCACGCCCCGCGCCGCCGGGCATCGAAGGCCAGCACCTTGAGCAGGCACTCGTTGACGTCGTCGGTGTCCGGTGGGTCGTGGAAGGCCTCGATCGCGCAAGCGTGAAGGGCGACCCGGCCGAGGAGCCCCCGCCCGGTGAGCTCGCCGAGCCGCGCCGGGTCGGGCACCACCAGCGTGTCGATGGCCCGCGCGTCGGCCACCACCTGCTCCTCGACGCGCACCTCGCACAGCCCGCGCAGCGTCCCCTCCAGCAGCCCCTTCGCCATCAGGTCGTATGGCTTCTGCATACCGCTCCCCTCGTCGCACGAAGCCGACGCCCCCACAAACCGCATCGGACATTCCTTGTCACTTGCTCCAGCGCACCCGACGTCCCGGACGACGGGTGACGCAGCCCGCGGGCTGCGGTAGTAGCCCCCTCCCATGAGCCGACGGTTCGAGGGACGCTGGCAGGGGATCACCATGGCCGCGCTGCTCGCCGTGGGCTGCGGCGCGCGCACGGGGCTGCGCGTCGACCCACCGCCGCCGGTGGACGCTTCGGTGGACGCTCCGCTCGCCCCGGAGCCGCGGTGCCGGCCGCTGAGGGTGCGCGCTCGCGTGGGCACCGAGGCCGCCCTGACGCTGGTGGTCGACGAGGTCACTGCCCGGCCGAGCGGGTTCACCTGGGCGCTGCGTCAGGCCCCCCGGCGGTCTCGCGCGATGGTCACCTCCTCGGGCGACGACCGCGCCTCGCTCACCCCCGACGTCGAAGGCAGCTACGACCTCCTGGTCACCACGCCCTACCGGCTTCGCAGCGGGGAGGCGCTCGCGTGCCCGGTGACGGTGCTGGCCGATCCGCTCGATCCGCTGTGCCCCGGGGACGCGCTGGAGGAGCCCACGGTGGCGGCGCTCACCCGCTCGCAGTCGCAGCTCGCGCTCGACCCGGCGTGGTCGACGCCGAGGGTGGCCGACGACGCGGCGCGGTCGTTCAGGGCGCTTGCGACGGACGCCCCCTCGGACGACGTCGCGGCGCTGGTGATGGAGCTGCCCGAGTCGCGCTCCCTGACCGAGGCCGCGGGGGAGTGGGAGGGGCGCATCGCGGCGAGCGTGGGCGCGGTGCCGGTGCTGGTCGGCCGCGAGGGGCGCACCGACGAGGGCTGGCTGCTGCGGCGGAGCTCGTTCAGGCTGAGCGCGCTGGAGACCTCGGCGGCGGTGGTGCGCGACCGGGTGGCGCGCGACGTGGCGGCCCTCAACCCGGGGCCGTCGCGGCCGGGCTTTCGGGGGGCGCGGAGCTTTACCCTCGAAGTAACGACCGTGCTGCGACCGGAGATCGGGCGGGCGATCGTGCTGGTGGCGGCGGCGCCGGAGGGGCGCTTCGACGACGCCCGCTCGACGACGGCGATCAGGCTGCAGGACCTCACCAACGCGACGGGCCTGGGCGACGCCCGGGCGACGCTCGACACGCTCTGCCAGCGCATCGTGGCGACGCGCAACGTGAGCGCCGACTTCCTCTGGCTGGTGGACACCTCGCGCTCGATGGAGGACGACCAGGAGCGCCTCGGCAACGTGGCCGCGCGCTTCTTCCGGGAGATGAGCGCCGCGGGCATCGACCTGCGCGTGGGCGTGGTGCAGGCCGGCAGCGCCTCGGCGGGCCCCAACCTCGACGACCCGGGCTTCGCCTGGATCAACGGAGCGGACCCCGACGGGGCGCGGCAGCTCGCGTGGGAGGTGACCTACCAGCGCTACGGCAACGACCCGAGGGACACCCGCCAGCCCTATCCCCTGGAGGGCGGCGAGGAGGAGCCCCTCTCCGCGGCGGTCACCACCGCGCTGGCCATGGACCGTCGCACCATGGACACGGACGACCGTCGGCGCTTCCGCGCGGGGGCGCAGCGGGTGGCCTTCCTGGTGACCGACGAGGCCGGCACCAACGACGACCAGCGCTACTTCGCCAACGACCGGGTGCGCTGGGGCGCGCTGAGGGAGGACCGGGTGCGCTCGGTGACCCGGTGGTTCGGCGCCAACGGCTGGCAGACCTTCGCCATGGCCAACCTGTTCTCTCGCTCGTCGTGCCCCTCGACGGACAACTTCGTCCCCTGCGTGGTGACCGGAAACGGCGGGGCCTACATCCCCATCAGCTCGGCCACGGAGGGAGAGGTCTCCGCCGCCCTCTCTCGCATCGTCGACGCGGTGGCGGGCGCGGCGAGCGAGTTCCAGGTGACCGTGCCCCCCATCTCGGCCTCGATGAGGGTGCGCGTCGACAGCGCCCTCACGCCACGCTCCAGGGCCGACGGCTTCGACTACGACGACGCCGCGCGGACGATCCTCTTCCGAGGGACGACCTACCGGCCGCGCCGAGGCCAGGCGGTGCGCGCGGCCTACTTCCGCTGGCGCCAGTAGCGCCTACGCAGGGCCCTCTCCCAGCATCGCGTGGAGCTTCGACACCGTGGCCCAGTTGCGCGACGTGGCCCCGTCGCCGAGGGCCCTGCTCATCGCCTTGACGACCTCGCTCTCCAGGATCCCCTTCTCGCTCCAGGTGTAGACCACCCGCTCTCCCAGGCGCAGCGCGTCGGGCGACCAGTCGCGCTCCGCCAGCGGCCCAAGTTTCGCCATCGAGGCCGGGTCGCTCACGAAGGTCACCAGGTACTTCGACGGGTCCGTGGCCACGCCCTCGAAGGGGTGTGCCTCCACCGCCGCGGAGAGTTCCTCCGCGGAGACCACCAGCACCCTCGCGCTCACGCCCAGCTTCGTCGCGAGGGCCTCCTCGATGCGCCTCGCCGGGTCGTCGCCACCCTTCGCAGGAAGGCCGAACACCACGTTGCCGCTGTTGAGCAGCGTGCGCGCGTCACGGTAGCCGAGGCCCTCGACCAGCGCGCGGAGGTCGGCCATCGCCACCCGCTTCGCCTTCCCTACGTTGATCCCCCGCAGCAGCGCGACCGCCTTCTCCATCGTCGAGTGCTCCTCTCCGCCGGACACCGATCCATCGCATGGGACACCGGCGTCTGGGGGCAGCCGTTGTAGGCTGCGCCCATCATCCCCAATGGCCGATCGCCCCGCCCCGAAGCCCGCGCTGCCTCAGCACCCCACCAGCCGCTCCGCCCGAAGGATGCTCCTGCTGGGCGGGGCCTACCTCCTCCTCGGCCTCGGGGTGCTCGTCGCCCTTCCCTCGATGACCGCCGCCGGCGGGGCGGCCGCGCTCTTCGGCGCCCTCATGGTGACCCTCGGGTTGCGGCAGCAGCGCATCGGCCCCGCGGTGATGCTCAACAACGCCGCCCACGACCTGCTCACCCAGGGCCGCTACGACGAGGCGATGGCCCTGCTCGACGCCATCCCCCGGTCGAGCCGCGGGGGCCTCGTGGGCATGGCCGCCCTCTCCCAGCGGGCCTACGTGCTCTTCGCCAGGGGCGACGCCGCAGGGGCGGTGGCCGTGTCCGCCGAGGCCCTCGCGCTCAGGATCCCGCTCCTCGCCCGCTCCCAGGGTCGGCAGTACCAGCTGGTGCTCCGCGCCAACCGGGCGCTCATGCTCGCCGCCGCGGGAGAGTCGGCCATGGCCCGCGAGGAGGCCGCCCGGGTCGACGCCTCGCCGCACTCCCTGCCGCTGCTCAGGGGCTACGCCGCCCTCGCCCGCGCGGTCACCTTCGCACGCGCCGGGGAGCGCGAGGCGCTGGTGGGAGAGCTCACCCGCTCCCGCTCGCTGCTCGATCAGCTCAGCGGCCGGGAGGCCATGCTGGCGCGCACCCTCGCCCGCCTCGCGGCGGTGCCCTCGGGCGGCGCCTACCGGGCGCCCGCCTCGCGTGAGGGAGAACTCTCCCCCGCGGCCCGCTGGATCGTCTCCGTCGTCCCCCAGGCGGCCTCCTTCGCCCCTCGCGCCTCGGAGCCTGGCGCCGCGGTCGACTCCGCCCGCCTCCCTTCGCCCCCGGCCGAGGCGCGCGCCCGCGTGGCCGCCGATCGCGCCCTCGCCAGGAAGCACTCGCCCTCCCCTCGGCGGTGGCTGCTCCTCGCCTGGTCGCTGGTGATCGGCGCGATGGTGGTCGCGCTCCCGATGATCAACCGGGCCTTCTCGGTGACGATCAGCGTCTGGGTCTTCGCCCTCCCGGTGATCGCCTCCATCGCCCTGGCGGTGCGCCGCAACCTCGCCCTCGACCGCACCATCCGCGAGGCGCGCTCGCTCTACGCCGACGACCGCGCCGCCGAGTCCGACGCGAAGCTGGAGCGGGCCGCGCGCGCCACCACGCACGCCCACGCCGCCGTCGCCCTGCTGGACCTCGCCGAGCACGCCGAGCGCCGCGACGACCTGCCCACGGCGCTCGCGCTCTGCGACCGGGGCCTCGGCCGGCTCTTCAAGAGCGCCGCCGTGAAGGCCAGCATGAGCGACATCCTGGTGCCGGCGCTCATCGCCGTGCGGGCGCGGCTGCTCGCGGCCATGGGCCGCACCGACGAGGCCCTCGCGGAGCTGGAGGTGATCGCCGCGGAGCACCCGACCTTCCCCTTCGCCACGGGCGCGGCGCTGGTGGTGCGCGTGCTGGTGGCCCTGCGGCTCGGAGACCGGGAGCTGGCCCGTGAGCTGGCGCGCACCCGGGCGACCGATACCCGGCTGCCCCGGCACGCGGAGCTGCTCTTCGACCTGCTGGTGGGCGAGGCCGGGTGGTTCGAGGCCGACGGGGAGCGGGAGCGCATCGAGGCGGAGCTGTCGGCCCACCCGGGGCTGCGCTCGTGGATCGATCGGGTCGCCCCGGGCCTCGCCGCGCCCCGCTCCGAAGCGACCAACGTGCGCATCGGCGACCTCGGAGGGGCGGTCGATGCGGACGGCACAGACGAGACGCTCGCGGCACAGGCGCTGCACCGGAGGTCTTCGTGAAAGGCAGAACGCCCTCATGAAGCTCATCTCTCCCCGAGTCCACGGATACCTCGACCTGGTGGTGATCGCCGCCTTCGCGCTGGCGCCCACGCTGCTGGGCTTCGGCTCCCGGGCCGCGTCGCTCTGTTATGTGCTGGCGGGCCTTCACGCCACGCTGACGGTGCTCACGGCCTTCCCCATGGGGCTGCTGAAGATGATCCCCTTCCCGGTTCACGGGGGTCTGGAGGCCGTGATGGCGCCGCTGCTGGTGGCCACGCCGTGGCTGGTGGGCTTCTCGGGGGTGGGCCCGGCGAGGAGCTTCTACATCGCCGCGGGCATGGTGGTGGGCGCCGTGTGGCTGCTCACCGACTACCGGGCTGATGTTCCCGACCGGGAGCACCTGCCCGATGGCCGGGTGTCGATCTGAGAGATGGCAGGGATGCCACGGTCGTGGCGGTCTGCCACAAGCCGAGCGGAGCGGAGAGGAGGGGAGAGGAGGGGAGCGCTCAGCGCGAGGGGGCGGCGCTGTTTCCGCCGGAGAGTTCCATCAGCTCGTGGCGCGCCCGCTCGCTGGCCGCGGGCACCCGGGTCTGGCGCCGCAGCGCGTGAAGCGAGCCCCGGTCGAGCAGCACCCTGAAGCCCCGGAACGCCATGTCCCTACGGAACGCGTCGTTGCCCAGGGCGGCCTCACGCATCAGCCGGCGCACGTCGTAGGCGCTCACGCCCATGGCGTTGTCCCACCCGCTCTTCAGCCGCGTGGTGAGCCAGTTGACCGCCCAGCCGTAGTGCTTGTTCTGCTTGCCCGCCTCGAGGATGGTCGCCACCTCGATGCGGCGAAACACCCGGCCGTCTTCGAACATCGGCGCCGTCAGCGGCAGCAGCGACCAGTTCTCCTGCACCGTGGCGTTGTTCGCCCCGCCGCCCGCTCCGCGCGGCGCGAACTCGTTCTGCATCATGCCCGCGAGCTCGTCGTTGGCCACCAGCACGTCGAGCAGCGCGTTGGCCGCCCTCGCGTTGCCGCCCAGCACCACCGCGATGGCCGCCGCGAAGCGCACCCCGGAGTCCTGCGCCTCGGTGAGCTGCAGCAGCGGGATGAGCGCGTCGCTCGTCGCCTCGTTGGCCCCGAAGCCCGCCGCGATGGCCGCGCCGCGCATCACGTCGGGGTTGGTGCCCCGGCGCAGGTAGGTCTGCACCAGCCGCGTCGCGATCTCCGGCGTGGCCCGGCCGCGCAGCGCGTAGATGTAATAGATCCGCGCCTCTTCGGGGACGTGGGTGTCCGTCGCCTTGGCGGCCATGTCGGCGAGCGCGGCGTCGTCGGCGACGGCGGCCAGGGTGTAGCCCGCCTCCTCGCGCAGCGAGCGCCGGTCGTTGGGGTCTTCGACGATGCGCCGCAGCTCTCGCACCGCCGCCGCGCGGGCCGCGGGCGCCACCGGGGCGGAGCCGTAGGTCATCCACGACAGCGCGCGGATGGCCGTGCGCCGGGAGTTGAGCACCGGCTCGTCGACCACGGTCTCCTCGACCATGCGAAGGTTGGCCGGCATGCGGGCCATCGGGAGCACCCGGCTCGCGCACTCGGGGCTGTGCAGCGCGCAGAGCGCCACGGCGGCGCCCTCCATGGCGTCGGGCTGCGAGAGGAAGGGGGCCACCACGCCGGCAACCGAGGCGTCGCCGGAGCGCGAGAGGGCGATGATGGAGGGCGTTCGCACGAAGTCGCCGTGCGGGTCGCGGATGATGGCCAGCAGGCCCTCCTTGGCGCGAGTCGCCGCGCCGGGGATCTGCCGGATGAGGTCGAGCGCCTGCTTGGCCTCGGAGGTGGAGTTGGGGTCGGTGTGCGTGAGCGCGTGCGTGGCGTACGCGAGCAGCGCCTCGACGGCGCGGGGGTCGCCGATCTCCGCGAGGCCGAAGACCGCGTTGCGCTTCATGCCGACGGAGACCTCGTCGGTGCCCGACGCGATGCCCAGCGCCTCGAAGAGGGCGTCGCCGGCGTCGGGGTCTCGCTGGTCGCGCAAGAGGCGCGTGGCCGTGGCGCGGGTGGGGAGGTCTTGCGCGCTGTGGATGATGACCCCGAGGCCCTGCGCCCCGGAGCTCACCGCCAGCGCCGAGAGGACGCCCTCGCGCGCGTCGGGGTGCGCGTTGAGGAAGCGCACAAGGGGCTCGGCCGCGCGGGGGTCGCCGGTGCGGCCGAGGCCGATGGCGGCCTCGCGGGCGATGCTCACGTCGGAGTTCTGCACGAGGATGTTGAGGTCATCGAGCACCTCGGGGGTGCCGATCTCCGCGAGGGAGAGGGCCGCGAGGCGGAGCGAGGTGACCGAGCGCGAGGTGACCAGCTCGTGGAGGCGCTCTCGGCCGGCCATGCGGGCCACGAGGGCGGGGTCGAAGATGCGTCGGCCGTCGAGGTTGGTGACCGTCTGCAGCTTGTTCTGCTCGAGGAGCTGCCGCACCACGGGCCAGGCTTGCGGCTCCTGGAGCACCACCAGGGCCCAGGCGATCTCGAGCTGCTCGGTGGCGGGGTCGGCGGTGGGGAGGATGGCGAGCAGCGCGGGCTTCGCGGCGGCGGCGGCGGGGAGGCCGATCTCCGCGAGGCCGAGGGCGGCCTGCTTGCGCCCGGCGCCCGACTCGGCGAGGCCGTCGATGAGCATCGGGACGGACTCGGGGTCGTTGAGCTGCGCGAGGAGGCGCCGCGCGGTCTGGCGGACGCTGCGGGCGGTGTTGCGGGAGTAGACCTCTCGCACGAGGCGGGCGGTCTCGGCGTTGGGGAGGTTGCGCTCGGTGATGGCGGTGAGCTCGGCGCGGCCCCGGGTGAGGGCGTCGGCCTCGGCCTGCTCCTGCCGGGCGGTGTTGAGCATGTAGTAGCCGGTGCCGCCGCCGACGCCGAGCACGGCGATGATGCCGAGCCAGCCGACGGGGCTCACGCGGCGGTTGATGCGCCGGACGGCCTCCTCGTCGCTGACCATCACCCCGCCGTCGCCCGAGGGCTCATCAGGGACGTCAGGAACTTCAGGCAGGTCATCGTGGTCGCCCGGATCGCTCGTACGCATGATGGGTTCAGTCCCTCCAACCGTGGATTTTGCGCGCGGACTCTAGATCAGCCCCGAACGCCAACACAACCGCGCAGCCACGGCGCCGCCGCTTATGCCCCGTAGGCCTCGACCAGCCGCGTATGGAGCCCCTGCACCTGCGCCCGCAAGGCCTCGCGGTCGCCCGAGTTGTCGATCACCTCGGTGGCCACGGCGACCTTCTTCTCCAGCGGCCACTGGGCGTCGATGCGCGCCTGCGCCGCCGCGGCGTCGATGCCGTCCCGGGCCATGAGCCTCGCGCGCTGCACCTCCGGCCGCGCGGTCACCACGATGAGCCCGCCCATCGCCCGGTGCGCTCCGTTCTCCACCAGCAGCGCGGCTTCGTACACGGCGAAGGCTCTGCCCTCCGCGGCCAGCGCCATGAACCGCTCGGCGCTCCACTGCGCGATGCGCGGGTGCAGGATGGCGTTGAGCTTCTTCCTGGCCTCCTCGTCGCCGAAGACCCGCTCTCCCAGGCGCTTGCGGTCGAGCGATCCGTCCGGGGAGAGCACCCCCTCGCCGAAGGCCGCGACCACCTCCGAGAGCCCATCGCTCCCGCGCGCCACGACCTCCCGGGCCCCCTGGTCGGCATCGACGATCGCCACGCCTCGCTCGGCCAGCATCGCCGCCACGGCGCTCTTCCCACACGCGATGCCGCCCGTCAGACCGATGACCACCATAAGGGTCCGAGGGTGTACCGCACTCGCGCGATTTTCGCGTCCCGGGGCCTCGCGACGGTACGGTGGTCCCGTCACGGTGAGCGACCAGACCGAAGAGAACCCTCCGAGCCCGGTGATCCACGTCGACTTCGGCCGAGGCCGACGCGTCGAGGACGCCGTGCGCCGACCGCCGACCGCCGAGACCCCGGGCACCGACACGGTGGCGAGGCTCTTCTCCGCCCGCGAGGTCGCGGAGATCTTGAAGCTGCGCCCAGGGCGCCTCGCGAGCTGGGAGCGCATGGGCATCGTGGCCCCGAGCGCCCGCTCTGGAAACCGCCGGGCGTACACCTTCGCCGACCTGCTGGCGGCCCGCACCACCCGGCGGCTTGTGGACGCCGGGGTGTCGCTCCGCTCGATTCGCCGCGCGGTGGAGTCGCTTCGCACCACCGAGCCCGGCATGTCCCGGCCGGTCACCGACGCTCGCCTCGGGGCCGAGGGGCACCAGCTCGTCGCCCGCCAGGACGGGGCCCGCTTCGATCCAGTCACGGGCCAGCGGCTGCTCGACTTCGAGCTGAGCTCGCTGCGGGAGGACGTGGTGCGCGCGCTGCGTCCGCAGCCCTCAAAACGCCAGCGGGACGCCTACGCCCACTACCTGGAGGGCCTGCGCCTGGACGAGGAGGAGACCACCCGCGACCGCGCCGAGCAGGCCTACCGCAAGGCCATCGACCTCGACCCCAGGCTGGCCACGGCGCTTACCAACCTGGGTAATCTACGGCTGGTGGCGGGCGACCGCGCGGAGGCCGAGTCGATGTACCGGCGGGCCATCGCCTCCGATCCGTCGCAGGCCGAGGCGCCGTACAACCTGGCCTACCTGCTGGTGGAGCGGGGGGTGCACCACGAGGCGGTTCCGCTGTTCGAGCGGGCGCTGTCGCTGAAGCCGGACTTCGCCGAGGCGCACTTCAACCTGGCGATGGCCCTCACGGAGATCGGCCAGAAGGAGAAGGCGCGGGCGCACTGGCAGCGCTACCTGTCGCTGGACCCGAAGGGGCCGTGGGCCAACGTCGCGAGGCAGCACCTGCGCGACGAGCCCGCGGGGTGAAGGCGAGGCGCGGGGGACGCGATTGCGCCGGGTCATGGACGCGCGGCACACTGCGGTCATGGGTGACGCTGCCAAGGTGATCCACTGGAACGGGACCGACACGCCGGAGGAGCTGCGCTCGCTCCCGCCGGGTAGCTATCGCGTGGTGCCCGTCGAGAGCGACGACGGGTTCGAGCTCACCCCGGAGTTGGAAGCGAAGATCGAGGCGGGCATCCGATCGGCCCGGGAGGGCCGGGTCGTCTCTTTGGAGGAGGCGGACGCCCGGCTTCGCGCGACCATCGCGGCGGCGCGAGCGCGCGTACGGTGACGGCTGGCACTGATCGCGTCGAGTTCACCGACGACGCCATCGGCGAACTGAACGAGCTGGTCGCCTACATTGCGGAGCGCAACCCAAGCGCCGCGGAGAAGGTACGGAGCGAGGTCATCGCGGCGGTCCAGAGGCTGGCTGAGCGGATGCCACGCCTGGATGGACCGGCGGTGATGCTCCGCAGCGGTGCAGGGAGTCGGCGGTGGTTCGTGCACCCGGTGATGCTTTTCTATGAGCGCGAGGAGGGCCTGCTGCGGGTGCTGCGGGTGCACCATCATGCTCGGGAGCCGATCTCGCGCTGACCGCGCCGAGCACGAGGCCGCGCGGTGAGGCGCGTTGGGCAGGCGTGAGCGAGGTACTGCGGGAGGCCGACGTCAGAAGTGGACGCCAGACAGCACGGTCATATCAAGGTCAAAGAGGAAGGTGGGGAACATGAACTGCGCGACCGTCTCGAAACCGATATGGAAGTGCCTCACGGGTGCCCATTCCAGCCGGATCCCTGCATGGGCGTTTCCATATCCAGACATGACATGTGCTCCTGGACGTGTCTCCGTCGACGGCAATGCGGGCTTCGGCTCGATCTGGCCGACTCCAAGCCCCGCCAAACCGAAGACCCTGAATGAGTTGTTCGCGGAGCGAGAGAGAGCGACGTACAATCTGGGCGAGATCAGAAGGTTCGCAAACGGGTTCGAGCGTGCCGAGCCACCAGCGGTTGCTGGAATCTCCCACGGCGCAGCATCGAACTGGAGTCGGACCGCCAGACCTACCCCAATGCGACGCGTGAATTGGTAACGCGCCACCATATGCACATAAAATGTAGCGGCACCAAACCCCGCATCGATCGTCTGATAGCAAACGACGTCACCACAGTCTCTACGAACGACCTGTCCGGCACTATTCACGAGCATGCGTTGTTCCGCGTAGGACGGACGTCCGGAGAGAAACGCCATCCCCAATCCCAGCCCGACATCGAGAACAAGTCGTTCAAAGGGGACGGCCACGGGAACTACGTTCACGACCTCCTGCTGAATGGCGTCGTGTCTACTGGCTTCAATCGACGGCACCGAGGGTGTGCCATCCCGCTCGGCAGCGGACGTCGGGGTCACAACAAGGGTGACGCGCTCGCGAATCGTTGACCCAGCCGCTACCCGTACGGTTCGACTCACCGCCACGTATCCGTCAGCCCTCACCTCCAGAGCGTCCGGGCCCGCCAGCACCGTGACCTCGCCCATCGGCAACGTCGCGATTCGGTCTCCGTTGATGAACACCTCCGCCCCAGTCACGCCGCCGGTGACCTGCAGGCGCCCCACATGGCGCTCGATCTCCTGCCGCGCCTGCTCCAACGATGTCCGGTTACGCCGAACCCACGGGTCCGCGTGTGATGCGAGAGCCCGCTCCATGTGGTTCGAGGCGTCCACCCAGTGTCCGAGCGCCTGCGACGCCAGCGCGAGCTGAGCCGTGACGCGAGGTTCCTGCGATATCTGGTAGGCCCGAAGGAACTCCTGAAGCGCTGCTTCATCGCGCCCCTGCTGTCGTAGCTCAACGCCCCGCCGGAGAATCGCGGTCACTCGACTATCACCGGCCTGTGCGAAAGCGGATCCTCCACTCAACATCACCGCCAGCCACATCGCTCGATGAGGGTTCATCTCCACATCAGTCCACGCCGAGTATCGGAGCGTTGTTGGTAGGGCGGCGCACCGGCATCACCGTCGGCAAATTGGGGTCCCGGGCGGAGGGCGGCGACGGCCAGATCATGGGCGGTCGCAACGGTCGGGGAGCGGGGCGAGACGTCGGTCGCCGAGGGGCCGCGAGGCGCGGATTCTGAGCGGTCGACGCGGTCGCCCCAACGGAGGGAGCGTTGACCCTCTGCGCAGGCGTCAGCGATCGTGCGGCCGCAACACCCGCAGGATCTCGAGCGAGCACAGGTGCATCAGCAGCCCGCGTGAGCGAAGCATCGACCTGCGCCGTCGGTACCGTCACCACCCCGAGCGCGGTCGGGTTCGATGGTCGAGGCGACGCCATGTGCGTCACCGGCAGCGTCGCGGATGCTGGCGGCCTGCCGCGATTGGATCCGACCATGAAGCCCCCGATGATCCCGGCGACAACGACCGAAACGACCAACATCAGAACCGCGATCCGCGGCGCCAGGTTCGTCGAAGGTTGCGACCGTTCTGCCGCTCCCGACCAGGGCGGCGGAGTCAATGTCGGCTGCGATCCCCCCAGCGTCAGACGGTGATCCTCGGCACGTAGCGCGTCGAGATGCTCGCGCGACGGGGGCGCCTCCACCCGGGTCGCCACATTGTCGTCATACTCCAGGCCACCATGCGTCGCGTCGACGGCGCGGTGGTCCAGCAGCGAGGCTGCCCCGTTCATCTCTCGCGAAAAGCCGTTCTCTGCCGAAGCGATCAGCGCTCCGAGAAACTCCTGCATCGACTGGAACCGTCGCTGCCGATCGGGCTCCAGCGCCCGGTGCAGGGCATCGGCCAGCGCCCCCGGAATCCCAGGCGCCACGGTCTCGATGCGCGGAGGCGCCTGGGTGATGACCTGGACGATCAGCAGGTTGTAGTTCGGCGCGTCGAACACCGACCTTCCCGACAGCATCTCGTAGAGCACCACCCCGATCGACCAGACGTCCGAGCGGGCGTCCACGTCGCGGTCACCCCGAGCCTGCTCCGGGGACATGTATTGCGGCGTTCCGACGGCCATGCCCGTCTGCGTGCGGCTGCGCTCCTGGTTGCTCTGGTCGATGAACTTCGAGATCCCGAAGTCGATCAGCTTGGGGACCAGGACGCCCCCGGCGTTGCGCGCCAGAAAGATGTTCTCGGGCTTCAGGTCACGGTGGATCACGCCCCGCCGATGAGCCGCCACCAGCGCGCCCATCACCGGCATCAGGATCGCGAGCGCCTCCGACGGTGTATAGGGACCGTGCTGCTCCAGCCACTGCGACAGGTCCATCCCGTCGAGGAACTCCTGCACGATGAACAGAGCGCCGCTCGCGGGATCCTGCCCCATGTCGAGGATGTCGACGATGTTCGGGTGCGCGATCTGCGTGGTGGCGCGCGCCTCCTGGGTGAAGCGGTCGATCACCTCCGGGCGACGGGCGTGCTCGGCCAGCAGCACCTTGATCGCCACCCGCCGGCTCGTCCACGAGTTGTGCGCCTCGTAGACCGCGCCCATCCCGCCCGATCCGATCACCCGCGCGAGCGCGTACTTCCCACCGATGATGGTGCCGACCGGCAGTGGAATGGCGCTGTGATCCTCGTCCACCAGCGCGGATAGGGCACTGATTGACTCGCCCGGTCAAGCGAGCGTCCAGCCCGCTACGCCGACCGCCGAGCTCCGCTCGACTCGACCCGCGGCTGGCCACGCTGCTTACCAACCTGAGTAATCTACGGCTGGTGGCGGGCGACCGCGCGGAGGCCGAGTCGATGTACCGCCGCGCCCGGCGACAACGGGACCACCGCCACCCGCCAGCGACGTGCTGAACGGTCAGGGCCGCGGTGGTCAGCCTGGGTCGCGTGCGAGCCACGCAGCGAGCGCCGGGGTGTCGAGGTCTACGACCTCGTCCAGCACCCGGTCGCCGTCGATGTCCAGACGCGATCGGAGGGCCTCGGTCTCGAGCGGGGTGAGCTTCCGACGGAGACGGCGTTCGACGACCCGCGCCAGCGTCGTCCATTGCCCCTGTGCAACGCCCTGTGCGACGCCCTGCGCAAGCCACTGGCGCTCCAGTTCCTCAACCAACGGCAAGCTCCGCATCAGGTCTTCCTCCTCCGGACTCAGCTCCGTCGACGACACGTCTCTTCGACGCCTCTGCGCCGCGATGAGTTGTACCACCGGCCTCAGCAGCGCGTCGCGCAGCGGCCCCGGACCCAGGCGCTCCATCTCGGTCAGGGCTCCGCGCAGCGTGCTGCCCGCGCCCATCAATCGAAGTGGCAACGTCTCGGCCGTCACCGGCAGCTCCGAGAGCACCACCATCGCCACCGGCAGCGCGTCGCACATCCCGTAGTAGCCGCGCGGCCAGTCGGGCATCGCCGTCATCGCGAACGCACCCAGCGCGGCGTCGGGACGGCCTCCGCACAACAGCCACGAGCGCTCCGCCGCGGGCCGCCCCGAGAGCTGACCGGCGTGCTGGTGGTTGAGCAGCTTCCGCGTGCACGCCTTCACCGCGGGGACGTCAGGTGCCTGATGGAACGGCTCGAAGAAGCATCGCCGAGCGGCCATTCGCTCCAGCGGTCCAGCGCGCAGCAGCGCCGCGACCTGCGCGGGGTCGGGATCGAAGAAGACGTCTGCACGCTGCGACGAGAGAGCGGGCACCTCCAGCTCCGCCTCGACGCGACCGTGCGACGAAAGCGTCGCATCGAGCACGTCCTTCGCGAACTGATCGAACGGTGACGCCACGACCCGAACACAGAGCGCGGTGCGTGCCAGCGAGACCAGCTCTTTCAAGGTGCCGATGCGCCCGTCGCCGCGTGTTGAAACACGCGGCAACGCCTGCAGCGATGAAGGCCGCAACGGCCTGTACGATGTCCATGGACCGCGACCAGCCCGCGTGCGGGCTTCACTGCTGCAGGCGTTGCCGCGTGTTTCAACACGCGGCGACGGGCGCATCGGCACCTTGAAAGGGCTGGCCAGCGAGACCCATCGCAGAACGCAGTCCGATGGGGGTGGCGGCGGGTGGCGGCGGGGTGGCGGCGGGGTGGCGGCGGGGTGGCGGTGTGCCTCGACCGAAGGCTTGAACTCCACCAGCTCCCCCGCTCACTCCCGCCCTGGCTGCTCGACTTCGAGCTGAGCTCGCTGCGGGAGGACGTGGTGCGTGCGCTGCGGCCGAAGGCCTCGAAGCGCCAGCGGGACGCCTACGCCCACTACATGGAGGGCCTGCGCCTGCTGAGCGACAACTACATCGCCCCAACGGCGACAACTACATCGCCCCATTTGGGTGACTGCGGTTCGACGGGGTAGCGCGGCGGCTTCGCATGGGGCGACAGCCGGCGCGTGAGACCCGCGACCGA